>CAJIAD010000056.1_pt1 | contig 16395 bp, 15 predicted proteins | sample 9198981 | NCBI WGS metagenome assembly CAJIAD01 (sample SAMEA7708274, study PRJEB35096) | sediment metagenome | biome: marine neritic benthic zone biome [ENVO:01000025]; feature: sediment [ENVO:00002007]; material: shallow marine sediment [ENVO:03000034] sea grass bed [ENVO_01000059] ...
TTCTGCCGATGATGGAACGTAACGGCTCCGGTCATCTCATCAATGTGGCGTCTGTGGCCGGCATCGTTCAGTCTCCGGGCATGGCAAGCTACAACGTCGCCAAGGCGGGCATGATCGCGTTGTCCGAAACGCTCAGGAATGAGCTGCGTGGCTCGAAGATCGGTGTGACAGTGGTGTGCCCGTCTTTCTTCACCACCAATTTGCTGGAGTCCTACCGGGCGCCCGACCAGACTCCCCGCAACATCGCCGAAAAGCTGATGGACCGATCCCGCCTTAGCGCCGACGATATCGCGGAGGCGACCTGGCGGGGTATGACGAATAATGACTTCTACGTGTTTGGTCACAACGAAGCCTGGCTGGCCTACCAGTTCAAGCGATTCCTGCCCGGATTATTCAGCCTGAGCACCTACAAAGCCGCCGGACGCCTGTTCGGGAAATCATCTGAAGGAGCCGAGCCCGCCGATGGAAAATCATAGTACCGGTCGCTGGCTCATATACGGGGCCAATGGTTACACCGGCGAATTGATCGCAAGGGAAGCGGTTCGTCGCGGCGCCAAACCGGTGCTTGCCGGGCGCAGCCAGAGCCGGATAGCAGCGTTGGCGGATGAGTTGGAGCTGGAACACAGGGTGTTCGGCCTGGACAACGCAGCGGCACTGCGCAACGGAATCGACGAATTCGACCTGGTTTTGCACTGTGCGGGGCCTTTCTCCGCAACGGCAAAACCCATGATGCGGGCCTGCATCCTTACCGGCACCCACTATCTCGATATTACGGGCGAGATCTCAGTGTTCGAGAACGCATTCCGCCTCGACAAGGAGGCGCGGGCGGCCGACATCGTCATCTGCCCGGGCGTTGGCTTCGATGTCGTGCCGACGGACTGCGTCGCCGCCGCTCTGCGGGATGCTTTGCCCGGCGCAACCCGGCTGGCCCTGGGGTACGACTCCAGGTCCGGGCTGAGCCCCGGCACGGCCAAGACCATGGTCGAGGGCATCCCGCTCGGCTGTAGCGTGCGAGAGGACGGCGAACTCCGGCAGGTTCCCCTTGCCTACAAGACCCGGCGCATCGATTTCGGCAACGGTGAGAAGCTGGCGATGACGATTCGCTGGGGCGACGTCGCGACCGCCTACCGGTCGACCGGAATCCCGAACGTCGAAGTCTACATTCCGGCGTCCCCCCGCCTGGTGTCGCGTCTGCGTAAGGTCAATTTCATCAGGCCCCTCCTCGGATGGGGGCCCGTGCAGAAATTCCTCAAGAAACGGGTTGAGAAAACCGTGCGGGGGCCGACCGCGGAACAGCGGCGCGACGCCGACATGTTCGTGTGGGGCGAGGCCGAAACACTGACCGGAGAGAGACGCACTGCCCGCGTCAGGACGGCCAATGGTTATGACGTGACGGTGACTGCGTCGCTGGGGATCGTGGACATCCTGCTCCAGGGTGGCGATGCGGCGGGGTATGCGACGCCGTCGATGCTTGCTGGTAGCGACTTTGTCACCGGTTTGCCGGGCTCGAGCGAGATACGGATCGAGTGAGCGGGCGGAGTTCGCAAAGTGGTAACGGGGCGCTGGAACCGTTTGACCCGCCGCGGCTGATCGCCGGTGCGCATCGGCAGTCGGTTGCGACGCGCTTGCCGTTGCTGCGACCGCTCGCCGAAAGACGCGCTACCGAGTTGGTGGCAACTTCCTCTGATCTCATCGTTGATTGCGGTGAGGGCGTTCGCCTCCACGGACTCTTCTCTCCGGCGGCTGATCGTCGTGACAATCGCATGGCCGTCCTGATTCACGGCTGGGAAGGCAGTTCGGACTCCCTCTACGTGCTTTCGGCCGGGACCAAGTTGCAGCGGATGGGCTATGACGTTTTCAGGCTCAACCTCAGGGATCACGGCCAGACCCATCATCTGAACAAGGAACTGTTTCACTCCAATCGCATCGACGAGGTTGTTGGTGCGATCAAGCGCCTCCAGAAGCTCTATGCGCCGGAGCATCTGTGTCTTGGCGGCTTCTCACTGGGTGGCAACTTCGCGCTGCGCGTTGCGATGCGCGCGCCGGATGCCGGGATCGACCTGCGGCAGGTGGTGTCGGTGTGCCCTGTGCTCGAGCCCGAGAACACGATGGCTGCACTGGAGACGGGCTGGTTCGGTTTTCGCCACTACTTCATGCGCAAGTGGAAGCGTTCCTTGCTGGCCAAGGAGGCCTGCTTCCCAGACCTGTATGACTTCAGCATGATCGACGATCTCAAGACTCTGACCGCGATCACCGAGACGTTCGTGGAGGAGCACGCCGGATACCCGGATACGCATACCTATCTGAAGGGCTACGCCATCACGGATGACGTGCTGGCGGATCTGCAGGTGCCGAGCCACATGATCCTGGCGGCGGACGACCCTGTGATTCCAGTCAGGGACCTGAAGCGCCTGGCGCGCCCCGACGCCCTGGAGATCACCCTGACCTCCCACGGCGGTCACTGTGGCTTTGTAGAGGATTTCATGCTCAACACCTGGGTTGATCGCCAGATCGGGGAGATTTTTGAGCGAGCGATCGATCGGTGATTGGGGAATCAATCTTGCCGAAAACGGGCATCGACTGGCTATCCCTGGGCGCTGCAATCCTGTTTGCGACCATGGCTATGTCGCTGTTGCTTGGATCGGAGAGCGCTGTGCTCAAGCTGGCGGTACTGGGCCTGCCCGCCTGGCTCGCCACTGCAATCGGTGTACTGCAGTTTGGCTGTGCCGTACTCCTGTTGTCCGCACATCTGCGTATCAGGGCAGCAGCGATCCTCGCGGTTCTCGGCTGTGGACAGCTGATGCTGGACATCCTGTATCGCGACACTGGCGCCGCCTACCAGAGCGGCGGAGCAATCATCGTTCTAGCCGCGATCGTGTGGCTGGAAATTCGTAGTCGCCAAACGGCCTGAGTCGAATATTGCGGCGGAGAAAACGCCTTCGAGCGTTTTGAAGTAAGGCATCAGTGCCCGATCAGCCCGCGTAATGTTTAGTCCGGTCAAGTTGCAAAATTTGAACTAGCATTGAGAGTGAGCGGCAACTAGCCGGTAACCTTTCTTTGGGTACCGCACTGATCGGGTTAAGCGGTGTGGACGGGCTTAGATAAGCGTGGCAAGACGCCTGGCGGGTTGGGATTTCTGATGGATCATCTTGCATTTGGGAGTGACAAAGGCGCCGCATCATCGGTCACGCTGTCCTGCCCCTCGTGCGGGGGGCGATTGGAGAGAGGATTTGGCGACACCGGAACCGGGTCGGAATCCTACGGTATCCTCTCCTGCGGCTGTGCCCGCTACCCGGTGGTCGCCGGCATCCCGATCCTGATCCAGGGAACGGTCCCCGGTTCCGCGGCGACCACGGAAAAGATCTGTGAGCTGATCATCGCCGGCGATGAGCGAACTGCGCTGTTTGACCTGCTGCTGCGGCCCACCCGGAAGGCCCGGAGCGACACGCGGCGGTTGATGGATTACGTACCCGGGATCTCGCGCAAGACTCGACGGCGATGGCAGACGCGCCACGATCGAAAGGAGTGGCATCGAGAGGCGTATCGGCTGTTGTACGAACAACGAGCTGAAACGACCGCCTGCGACATGTTCAGTGCCTACTTTGGTGAAGAGACAGAGAGTTCCCGCAATACCTGCCACTATTTCTCCTATCGATTCGCCCAGCCTAGATACCTCACGACCCTTGCCATGACGGCGATGATCGATCCGCGGGTCGGTCCGGTTCTCGATCTTGGCTGCGGCTCCGGCCACGTAACACACCACTTGCAGTCGATCGATCCCGAGCAAATCGTTGTCGGAGTCGATAAGAGCTATTTCATGCTCTACGTCGCCAAGAACTGGATCGCAAAAAACGCACTCTATGTGTTGTGCGACGCCGAGACGCGGCTGCCGTTCGATGACGATGTCTTTGGCTCGGTACTGTGTTCCAACACCTTTCACTTCCTGTCCGACATGGACAGCTGCGCCAACGAACTCAGGCGAATCACGGTCCGGGACGGTGTTTTCTTCCTGACCGCGGTACGCAATGCGCTCCAGCCTCATTCGACCCCCAATAATGCGCTCTCACCGAGGCAATATGCCGAATTGTGGGGTGATCTCAGTGTGGCGATGCTCCCCGATGACATGATTCTCAGGCAGTACCTGGAGGGCAAAAGCCCCGACCTGTCCACCAATTCCAACTGGGAAAGCCTGGAGCACGCGCCATTGATTTCGCTGGTGGCTTCCGCCGATGACCGCCCGTTTCATCCCGGGGAACCCTTCTCCTCCTGGCCACACGCCCGCGGACGCCTGCGCATCAACCCCTTGTACCGGGTCGAGAGGCGACCGGAAGGCGACCTCTCGTTGACGCTGGTCGAGCCATCCCGTTTCTTTGCTGATGAGAATGTCGAGGCCAACGCCTACCTGCCTGAGCGTGTCAGCGTGTCAGCCCAGGCGGTCGCCGACCTGGAGGACGGCACGTTGTCGGATGAGGTCCGTCGTCTGGTCGAGAAGTGCGTGTTCGTTGGCATGCCGACGGGCTATGACCGCTCTATCGAGGCACTGCCACCCTATGTAACGCGGACCCTGGATAGCGGGTCGGGGCGGGAGGCACGCTAGACAAACGGCTGGTCTTGCCCGGCCTACACCCAGATATCATTGTCCGCGGTCAGATCGCCGCCGCTTTCGCCCGTGTTGACGACGCCGCGGGGTTCGATGAGCACTACCTGGCACTCACTGCTCGCTATCGGTCGGTGTTCCTTGCCACGAGGTACAACGTAAAGTTCGCCTTCCTGCAGCCGGACAACGCCGTCGCGGAATTCGATCTCCATTTCTCCCTCGATGACAAGAAAGGCTTCGTCGGTATCCGGGTGCTGATGCCAGACGAATTCACCCTGCAGTTTCGCCAGCTTGAACTGGTAGTCATTCAGTTCGGCGATTACCCGCGGCGACCAGTGTTCGCTGAAGGCAGAGAACTTCTCCGCAAGGTTGATCGGTTGATATTTCAACAGGCTGATCCCCGGACTCGTGTACCGCGCCCGATCTGGCGCTAGCCAGAAGGCTCGTCAGACGTTGTTTCTGAAAGGCGGCTGAACTCGACCCCGCTGGCAGGCGTCTCGTCCACGGACAAGCGGAAAACGTCAGGTCGCGAATAGTGGCCGTCGCTGTCCAGTGTCATCAGTTGTTCGGCAATCAGCGCCGGATCGAGGTCGGCGATGACGGTCTCCGCGCTGTCCAGGACCGGCGCAACGACCCAGGAACCGTCCGGCCCCACCACGCCGCTGCCGGCACGCAACAGCAGGCGGTCGTCTTCACCATCCAGGGTCTGCAGGAACTCGACGGCACGCGCGTATCGATCGCCGTGCGAGCGTAGTCCGTCCAGTATGTCGCCCCGGGTGAGAAGGGAGCCCGACGCCAATACAAAACACCGGCCCTCGAATGCGTAGTGTCGGCAGGCAACCTGGTGCATGTCTTTCACCCATGGCCATTGGGCGACATGCACTGTCTCGTGCCGGGCATGCATGGCTGCGCGGGCCAGCGGCATCCAGTGCTCCCAGCAGACCAGGCCGCCCAGGCGACCCCAGGGACGCTCGATGACTGTCAGCGTGCTGCCGTCGCCGCGACCCCATACCAGCCGTTCCGTATAGGTAGGCACGAGTTTCCGGTGCAGGTCCAGCGAGCGTCCGGCATCGGTCACATAGACCATCGTGTTATAGAGCGAGTTACCGCGCCGCTCGTTGATGCCCAGGACGACATCGATCGAAGTCTCAGCCGCGGCCGCCCGCAGGGCCCCGATCTCCGGTCCGTCGAGCGTCGGACTGTTCTCGAGCAGGCACCGGAACAGCTCCTTCGCGGGGCCGTGATCCCACAGGGCCGCACCGGGCACTTCGTCGGCCCATACCGGGTAACCGGGCAACCAGGTTTCGGGAAACACCGCTAACCCGGCTCCCCGGTCCGCTGCTTCCCGCAGCAACGCGCACGCTTTCTCGACGCTCGCCGACAGGTTGAGGAAGACCGGCGGTGCCTGGATCAGGGCGACACGTAGTGGCAATGGATCGGACATGCGGTCAAACCGCCTGGCTGGCCGTAAGGGCCGCCTGGTGGTTACCGTTCTCGCCGAACTGCAATTCGGCGAGGCGCTGGTAGATACCGCCACCGGCCAGCAATTGTTCGTGGGTGCCGCTGGCGACAACTTCGCCGGCATCCATGACGACGATTCGATCCGCCTTGACGACCGTTGCCAGGCGATGGGCGATGATCAGCGTCGTCCTGTTCTCCATCAGGCGGTCGAGCGCGTCCTGCACCTTTCTTTCGCTCTCAGCATCCAGGGCGCTGGTTGCTTCGTCCAGCAGCAGCACGGGCGGATTTTTCAGGATCGCCCTGGCGATGGCGATGCGTTGACGCTGGCCTCCCGACAGTCGCACGCCCCGCTCGCCGAGATGCGAGTCGTAGCCCTCTGGCAAGGTGCTGATGAATTCGTCCGCCATGGCCGCCCTGGCGGCCGCGATGACCTCATCGTCGGATGCGTCCAGCCGGCCGTAGCGGATGTTTTCCATGGCGCTCGTCGAGAAGACGACGGTTTCCTGGGGCACGATGCCGATCCGTTGGCGAACGTCTCCAAGCCTGGCTTGCGAGATGTCCGTGCCGTCCAGGCAGATCCGGCCCGCGGCCGGATCGTAGAAACGCAACAGCAGGCTGAACACCGTCGTCTTGCCCGCACCGGAAGGTCCGACCAATGCAACGGTCTCGCCCGGTGCGACTTCGAAGCTGAGATCCCGGACGACCTCATGATCGGGGCGGGACGGATAGGAAAACGTCGCTCCTTCGAAGAGGATCCGTCCGCCGAGATCCTGGATCTCCACCGCTGATTCCGGGTCCATGACTTCCAGCTCTTCCGCAAGCCGCTCCATCATCCGCTCCATGGCGCCGGCCGCTCTCTGGATCTCGCCCCAGATCTCGCTGAGGGCTGCGAAGGAGCCTGCGGTCATGATGGCGTAGATGACAAACTGTCCGAGCTGACCGCCGCTGACGTTGCCCGTCGAGACGGATCTTGCACCAAGCCAGGTGATCGCCACGACAGACCCGAAGACGAACAGGATAATGACAGCCGTCAGCAGCGCACGGGCGCGAATACGCCGCAACGCCGTCTGGAACGAGACCTCCACGGCCTCGCGGAAACGGGCTGCTTCCCAGGCTTCGCGAACGAAGGCCTGGACGATCTGCATGGCCGACAACACCTCGCTTGCCACAGCGCTGGAATCGGCGATCCGGTCCTGGCTGAGTCGCGACAGCTTCTTGACCCTGCGTCCGAACAGGATCATCGGCAGCAGGACGACGAGGATGACGCCGATCATGAATCCGGTCAGCCGCGGACTGGTCACGACGAGCATGGTCAGGCCGCCGACCAGGAGGAAAGCATTGCGTAGTGCGACCGAAGCCCCGGAACCGATCACCGACTGCAGGACGCTGGTGTCGGAAGTCAGGCGGGAGAGAACCTCACCCGTGCGCGTCCGCTCGTAAAACGTCGGCCCCAGCAGAACGATCCGGTCGAAGACGTCGCTGCGCAGATCCGCAACGACACGCTCTCCCAGCCAGGTGACAAAGTAGTAACGCATCGCCGTGGCCAGCGCGAGCACGACGGCGATCAGCATCATCAAAGACAGGTAGCGATCGAATACGGATGCCGGGGCGGATGCGAAGTCGATGTCGATCAGGTAGCGGACTGCGACCGGGATAGTCAGGGTGGCGCCGGCTGCAACAAGCAGCGCCACCAGCGCCATTGCCAGTTGCCGGCTGTACGGCCTGAGGTACGGGACCAGGCCATGCAGGGGTTTGATGTCCCTGGCTACGGGGCGTTCGTCTAGCTCATCGGGGATCGAAGGTCTGACCATCTTGGAGTTGGGTTGTCGAGGCCGGCCGCCGATTATACGGGAATCGAACCCGCGAACCGTTCCATCAGCCGGTACCAGGCTTCGTAGCGCTCGCCAAGCGCACGATCGATGACGGGCTCGAAGTTGTCGGGCGCCGAAGTTGCGGGCCATGCCGATCCACAGTCGGCGACGCGCCACGCGAGCCCCCGTGCGGTTGCCTCGGACTCCGCGTATCGGGTGACGGGCAGACCGGACAGGTTGGCCAGCTTGCGACAGAAGTTGTCGCACCGGCTGACCCCGCCGCTGACGAGGATTCTTGCCGGCTCCTTCGCGCATCCTGCGAAGGCTGCGAGGTTTGTCCGCAGCATGAAAACGATGCTCTCGAGAACGGCGATGAGTTGTTCCGGCGCTGTGGCCTCGCCGACAAATTGCGAGGCGAGATCCGGCTTCCACCAGGGTGAGCCGACGCCTGAGTGACCGTTGATGAATGCAGGAATCGATCGGAACATTTCGTCAGGAGTTTCAAGCACAGACTGCCAGTCGTCGATCGCCAGGCGGGAAGCCTCGGCGACGAGTGCCCCACCGGCTCCGTTGACCGTGCCTTCGAGCGCAAATCGCAGACCTCCGGAGTCGCCGCCGACGACGCTGGTCAACACCCCCGGTGCTTCGTTGGGCCAGGATGCAGACTGCAGAACAAATGCGCCGGTACCTGCATTGATGATGACGTCTTCAGCTGCCGGGGTGCCGCGCGGATAGAGAGCAGCGGCCTGGTCTCCCGTGCATCGCAGAAGCTCTATGTCCCTATCCAGGTCGAGGTGACCAAACCCGGCGTCTTCGGCGACACAGGGCGGTAGCGGGGCGGTGGGGATTCCGAACCGTTCGGCCAGGGCATCCGACCAGGCGGCGCAGGCGGGATCCCAGAGCAAGGTGCGGGACGCGTTAACCGGGTCGGCCGCGAGCGTCCGTTCCCGCGTCAAGCTGAACACCAGGAAGCTGGCGAGGGGGCCCCAGGCGAGGTCGCCGGACTGGCAGGCAGCGGCCACGCCCGGGATGTTGTCATGGCACCATCTCAACTTGCTGGCGCCATAGTGGGCTGATACCCGGAGTCCGGTCAGGTCGTGCAGCCAGCGTTCGTCGATTGCCAGGGATTCCAGCCACCTGGCATGGCGCGTGTCGCGCCAGGAGATCACCGGCGTCAGTGCTGCTCCCGTTTGCCGGTTCCAGCAGACGATGCTCGATCTCTGCGTTGCCAGTCCCGCGCCAATACACTCGCGATCATCCAGCTGTTCGCAAACCGCCCGGGCGGATCCGAGGATCGAATGCACGACCGCTTCCGGGTCCTGTTCGTATCGGTCGGCCGCCGGTCTCTGCGTCGCCACGTCGATCGTGGACTGGGCCAGCTTGTTGCCGTTGGTGTCGAAAGCGATCGCGCGGCCGGCGTGTCCGCCCTGGTCCAGTGCCAGGATAAACGGGCTCACGAGGGCCAGTCCGCAGGAACCGGGTCCAGGCGCACGCGACGCGTATCCGCGACGGCCCGTGCGCCAGGCAGCGAACCCGCGATCCTGTGGACTACCTTCCCTGCCGTCGCCCGGTAGGCTGTCAGCTTGCCGCCATAGATCGACAGAACGCGGGGACGATGCTTGCGGTCCGTGATCAAGCGCGTCTCCCGGCTGAGATGGAACGCGTGCCCGGTGCCCGAGGGAAGCACGCGCAGGCCGGCGAACGAGGTCATCGCGGATCGGTCGATATCCGCGAACTGCGGAAAATGACGCACCAGCACGGACCACAGGTATCTGATCTCGGCACGACTGGCCGACACCGTGTCCGGATCGCCCTTGAAGCGGGCCTCCGTCGTGCCGACCATCGTGCCGTCGTACCAGGGCAGCACGAAGATGCCCCTGCCGTCCCTTGGATTCTCCAGGTAATAACGGTGACGGAGGCGGTAGGAAGGGATCACCAGGTGTGAACCGCGGACCAGCGACAACGGCACCGGTCTCTGGGCCGGATCTACCCGGCCCAGGACCCGATCGGCCCAGGGGCCTGCGGCGTTAATCAACACGCGACACTCGATCTCGCGTTCCCGCTCGCCATGGCGGTATCGAACCACGCAGCCGTGGTCCGTGAGGGTTCCGCCCAGGAACTCCGCCGGCACCCGCACACGCGCGCCCATCGAGGCCGCTGACGCGGCGACGGCGCGTGTCAGCTCCAGGTCGTCCGTGCTGGCGTCCGAATAGCGGTAGATCGCTTTGAGGTCCTTCGTCTTGATCCCATCGAGTTTGTCCGCTGCAGCCGGGGACAGGCGGGCGAAGGCGGAGCCATTCCGGAATCCGGACAGGATCGCATACAGGGAGAGACCGGTGATCAATTGCCAGTCCTTGCGCCGCGTCGCGCTGTAGACCGGCAGATAGAAACGCTGCATGCGGACCAGTTCCGGCGCGTTCTCGACCAGCAACCGCCGCTCCCGCAGCGACTCGTAGACGAGCCCGATGTGGCCGTTTTCCAGGTATCGCAGTCCACCGTGGATCAGCTTGCTGGAACTGCTGGACGTGCCCGCTGCCAGGGAGCTTTTTTCCAAAAGCATGACCCGGTGACCATCCGCCGCCGCCGCCTGGGCGACGCCGACACCGTGAATCCCGCCGCCGACCACGACGACCTCACAGCGATCAGGTCCCATCTTTTGCGCCCCCCGCCAGCCGGAGCTCCCGGATCAGCTCCCCTGCCCGCATGGACTCGACAAACTCCACGCCGCGTTCGCGCAATTCGAAAGCAAGCTCCACTTCAGTGACCTCGTAGAGAACCCATCGCCATGGCCCCTGCGGCAGGAGACGCGGGGTCTCCGGCAACTTTCGGTAGTTGCAGAAAAGGTATTCAGGCCCAAGCCTGTTCGCATTGTCCAGTCGGTCGGCCTGCCACAGATCGAGCACCCACGCGATGCTTAAACCATGACGGCGACGTGCCATTTCCAGCACTTCGGGATCGAACGACGTGATCACGACCTGCCCCGGCAGGCCATCAAGCGCGGCGACGCAGGCATCCAGCACAGGTTCGCGACCGAATCGTTCCAGGCTCTCAATCTTGATTTCCGCGAAGACTGTGACGTCCTGGTATTTCAGCAGCAGGTCACGCGCATCGGCTAGCGACGGCATCAGCACGGTCTCGAATTCGGGGCCCAGTCTGGTCACCTCGCCGACCCCGATCTGGCGCAATTCCGAGTACTCGATGTCCATCACGCAACCGGCTACACCGGCCGTCCGGTCCAGCGTCTCGTCATGGATCAGCATCGGCACCAGGTCTGCGCTGAGCTGGATATCGAACTCGACATGATGGACACCGGCCGCTATCGCCGCCGCCAGGGACTCCAGCGTGTTCTCGGGATAGCGGGTCGCCCAGCCGCGGTGCGCGACAACCTCGGGAAGCCTCGTCATGCCGCGAGTTTGGCAGACCCCGTGCATCCAGGACAACGCATAGTGACGCATATCGGGGCTAGAATCCGTGGCCTATGGGGTACGTGAGCCATCTTCAGGGCATCTCATCGGGGGCCCGTTACGACTTCGGCACGGTCATGAACCTGTGCCCGGTTGATGGCCGACCGGTCGAGATAGTGCTCGATCTCGACCGACTGGTCGCGGAGCACGGTCAGGCGGGCTGGTACGATCCGGCGCGCCAGGACATGTGGCGTTTCGGTGGCCTGCTCGCGCTGGATGCGAACCAAAGCGGCGACCGCCGGTGCATCGTCAGTCTCGGTGAGGGCGCCACACCGTTGATCCGCCTCGCGGATGATCCGCTGGCGGCTCGCGTCGGCTTCGACTTGTCCATCAAGCTGGAAGGCCGCGCTATTCCCGGTTATGGCGCGAATCCTACGGGGAGCTTCAAGGATCGCGGGATGTCCATGGTCGTTTCCATGGCGCTGCGCCACGGATTGACCCACCTGGCCGTACCGACCCAGGGAAATGCTGGTGATTCCCTTGCCGAGTACGCGCTGGCGGCCGGACTGCGCGCGGTCATCGTGATGCCCGACGATACGCCTTCGCCTATCGTGGATCGCGTGCGGCACTTCGCCAGGGAGAGTGACCTGATCACGCTGGAGCTGGTCACGGGGACCATCCGCGAGGCGGGCGAACGGATCCGCGAGCACTGGCTGTCGCGAGACTACTTCAGTGTTGCGACGTTCCAGGAACCCGGTTGGCGTATCGAGGGGAAGAAGACGCTGGGCCTCGAGATCGCTGAGCCAATGAAATCCGGGGATCCGTGGCGGCTGCCGGATGTCGTCGTCTACCCGACCGGGGGAGGCACCGGGGTGCTGGGCATGTGGAAGGCCTTCGCCGAACTCGAATATCTCGGGCTTGTCGGCCCGGAGCGTCCCCGCATGGTCTGTGTCCAGAGCGAGGCGACCCGGCCGCTGGTGACCGCCTTTGAGAACGGCTGGCCCGATACGCGGGCCGGAGATGCCGGCACGACGAGGGCGGTGGGTCTCAATGTTCCGGGCGGCGTGGGGCATTTCCGAGTGCTCGAAATCATCCGGGCAAGCGGTGGAGCCGCCGTGGCGATTGCAGAAGAGGAGATCGTCAAGGTCATGACTCGCAGCCTTGAGGCTTGCGGCGGGACCCTGTCGCCCGAAGGAGCTGCGGCGATGGCGGCGCTGCCGCGACTGGTAGAGACGGACCTGGTCCGCAATGGAGACCGGGTGATCCTGTTCGAGACCGGATCACCAGAGAAGTACGGGTACTGACGGCAGGGAATTGGTGTCGCCGGGCCGCTACCAGGGCAGTGCCTCTCCCTGGGCATGCCAGAAGCTGCCACTGTTCTCGACGCCAAGCTCATCGAGCCGTGCCAGCATTCCCTGCACCGAGACATCCGGCGTCACATCTGCCGTTGCACTGGTCATATCAGTCTGGACGTAGCCCGGATGGAGAAGATAGACACCGACGCCCTTGCCCTTGAGATCGATCGCGAGGGACTTGCCGGCGATGTTGACCGCCGCCTTGGACATCCGGTAGCCGTAATATCCCCCCGAATTATTGTCGGTGACGGAGCCCATCCGACTGGTGACGATCGCTATCTTCGCCCCCGGATCCAGGGAGTCGATGAGTGCCCGCGTGACCAGTACCGGGCCGATGCTGTTGACGCGAAACTGGTCCACCATATCGGCGACACTCTCGTGGCCGATGGAGTCGAAGTCGTCGCGACGCAGGATGCCGGCATTGTTGAAGACCAGGCCGACCTTGCGGTCCGCCACTGCATCCTTCAATGCCACCAGGGAGCCCGGATCCGCGACGTCAACGCCAGCGACGATCTCTACATTCAGCGATTCCAGTTCGTCACTGGTGTCACGGCAGGCGGCGATGACATGATCACCACGCGCTTTGAGTTGGCGGCAGATCTCAAGGCCGATTCCCCGGTTCGAACCGGTTACGACGCAGATAGTCATTGTTGGATTGACCTCCTGATGCGGGTGGCCGCGTGTATGCTGGGCCACTGGGATGTGTCAAAGCGGTGAGGATACATGTTTATCGGGCGCGCCATCACTATCGTGATCGCATTCGGTCTGGTCGTCGGCTGTGCCGCGACGAGGCCGGCCAGGGACGTTCTCGAATTGCCCGGCGATGACGACCGCCTGGCGGCCGAACAGCTGCTCGATTTTCTTGATGAAGCCGCGGTGCCGGTCGAAATGTCACCATCCGGCGACTCCTTTTTCGTCTATCGGCGCGGGATGGCCACGTTGATGAGCCCGGTACTCCAGAAGGATGGGCTGGATCGTGTCATCGCCACCCGCAGCTATGCGCCGGCGCCGGGGCGCAGTGACGCCGACCTGGCTGAGCTCGCCTTACGCCTCAACGACAATCTGAATGTCGGCGGATTCGCGGCCGCCGATGGCGCACTGATCTTCGAAACAAACCTGACTTTCGTCGATCGTGTGTCGCTCGCTGAGGTCAGACTCTTCCTCGCCTGGCTCGATGACGTCGAGATCGCCATCAGGTCGCTGGACAGCGGCATCCTGCTGATCACCGGCACGTAAATCCTGTTGTGAGCGCTGGATGCACAGTCTAAGCTCATGTCATCGAATCCAAGACCGGGGATCTTTCATGAGTACGACTGTCGAGGCGACGCACGAATACGCACATGACGTGGAGACCGTGTACGCGGCATTTTCCGACCCGGACTTCTATCTGCAGAAGTTCGAAGGCGTAGGCGCGCGTAACGTGGCGGTGCTTTCAACGACCGAGGATGAAGGGATCTTTACCGTCGAAACCAGTCGCGAGGTGCCACTGGATGTGCCGTCTGCGCTAAAGGCGTTGATGGGCGAGTGGACGGTCGTGGTTCAGAACGAGGAGTGGGTTGAAGGCGAGGATGGCGAGTACCTCAACGAACTCAACATGTCGTCGGACGGGATGCCCGCCAAGATGACCGGCACCATGCGGCTTTATGCCACGGACGACGGATGCGTCAACGAAGTGGCAATCACGATCGACTGTGCCATCCCGTTCGTCGGGAAGAAGGTGGAAGCCTTCGTCGGCGAAAGCACGGCACAACAACTGGACTCCGAATACGAGTTCATCGCGCCGTACCTGGACGACCTGGGCTAGAAGGAATCGGCTGTCCGGCCTAGCCCTGGTCGAGCAAATCCCGCAGGTCGATAATCGCAGAGTTGGCGCGCGACAAGTACGAGGCCATCACCAGCGAATGATTGGCCGTCAGGCCGAAACCGCCGCCATTGAGGATGATCGGGCTCCTGATCGGTGCGAGCGACGCTTCCAGTTCCCGGATGATCTGTCGCAGGCTGACGCTCGCGTTCTTGTCGTCCAGCACCTGGCCGAAATCATATTCCGCGGCACGCAGGAAATGGACCAGGGCCCAGGCTGCGCCCCTGGCTTCGAAGAATACGTCGTCGATGAGATACCACGGGGTCTGAACGACGAGGTCCGCAGGCTGCGGGGTGGCCGGTGTCGCGGACGGATCTCCTGCCAGATCGGTGTTCACTCGACGCTGGCCAACACTGGCACTCAGTCTCTGTGACAGGTCTCCCAGCCTTTTCTCCACGACCGCCAGCCACTCGCGAAGATTGTCCGCCCGGGCGAAGAACTGGGCATCGGGCCGGTCCGCATCCATCAGCTGCTCGCGGTAGCGCTCGAGATACCGGATACCTTCACGATACTTGCTCTCGGTGGTCGGCAGGATCCAGGACGCGTGATCGAAGTTGAAGGACGGTTCGGCCTTGGCGAGATCCGGATCCTCCAGGGACTGGCTCTGTGAACGGCTGTAATCGTTGCGCATGACCCTGGACAGGTCCCGGACCTGCACGAGGACGCCGTATTCCCAATTCGGAATATTGTCGAGCAGTACACCGGGCGGGAAGAGGTCATTGGACAGGTAGCCGCCGGGTTTCTCCAGGAGCGTGCCCGCAACGTCGATCAGTGTGTCCGTCGTCGCGAAGCCGACTACCGCGGGTTCGCCCTTGTATTGCCAGTTCACCCACAGCGGATCCGGTTGCCTGGACCAGATAAAACTCAGGACCAGCAGCAGGACGATGAGCAGGGCGAACACAACGGCGCCCGTTCGCGCCCATATTCCGCCGGAAGGCAGCAGGCTGCCCATGCTCGCAGTCACAGACGACGGCCAGCCGCGTAGTCGATCCACCAATCCGCTCATTCACCGTTCCTCGTTCTGGAACCCGGCGAACCCGGATTCTTGTCTATGTGTCGGGGTACTGAGACGTGTTTTCAACCCCTGAGCAACGATTCCGACCCGGCCGGAATGCGCGTAGCGCGACCCGCAGCCCGGATATCGGCTAAAACCCTCCGCCACCCGTCGGTCCGGCGCGACCGTTCGTCGGGGTGAACAATCTACGATACTCCTGGATTTGCTGCATCGCAATATCCCCCTGAATTCAAGCAGTCTCCGAATCCAGATCTGAAATAAAATATAAGTAAAACAATCAGGTATATGGCAGCCGATCCTCAATCAGCCATAGGAGCGGACGACCCAATCCGGGCTGCAAACGGGTCCCGAGGTCGGCGCCGGCCCCAAATCGCGTGTGACGGGGTTCAAAGTCCAGCTGTTGCCAGACGCATACCATCCATCGCGTACCAGTCCGCACCACCGGTGCCCGACATCGGCGCCAAAAAGCGGACCAAGCAGGGGAAGACGGATGCGCAGACAGACAGGATTCACACTGGTCGAGTTGCTGATCACGATGACAGTCGTGGCGCTCGTACTTGGGATCGGCGTCCCGAACCTGAGGGAATTCATCCAGAACAACCGACGTGCAGCCAAGATCAACGAACTGGTTGCGAGCCTGACCCTTGCCAGGTCGGAAGCCGTATCACGCAACATCGCCGTTTCAATGTGCCCCAGTACCAACGGTACCGGTTGTGCCGCCGTGGCGTGGGACAGGGGCTGGATCGTTTTTTCCGATACCGACCGCGACGGCACGGTCGACGCCGGTGTGGATAACGTGCTCAAGGCGGTCGACGGACTGAACGAGATGCAGGTCACCAGCCCCGAGCTCGCGGCCTCGCTCAGTTACCGGCCCAGCGGCCGGATCCTCAA
>CAJIAD010000169.1_pt1 | contig 16319 bp, 18 predicted proteins | sample 9198981 | NCBI WGS metagenome assembly CAJIAD01 (sample SAMEA7708274, study PRJEB35096) | sediment metagenome | biome: marine neritic benthic zone biome [ENVO:01000025]; feature: sediment [ENVO:00002007]; material: shallow marine sediment [ENVO:03000034] sea grass bed [ENVO_01000059] ...
CCAGGCCGGATTGCCGGTATCTCGAGCTTGTACACCGTCTTGATCGTGACACCAGCGGTTGTCTGATGATTGCCAGGAAACGAAGCTACCTCCGTTCGTTACACGAGATATTGCGATCCGGCGATATCGACAAGCGTTACCTGGCCCTGCTGCAGGGGAGCTGGCAGAAAGGCACGATCAGGTTGGAGGACCGGATTCGCACAGATAAGGGTCGCGAGGGCGAGAGGGTGGCCCGCGTTCATCCAGATGGCAAAAGGGCCGTGAGCTGGTTCAAGCCCGTCGAGGATTTTCGGCTTGCGAGCCTGGTCGAGATTGCCTTGAAGACAGGCCGGACACATCAGATCAGGGTTCAGGCAACTCATGCGGGTCATCCCCTTGCCGGAGACGATCGTTATGGAGACGCCGCTTTCAATCAAATGACAGCTGCATTTGGCCTGACACGGATCTTCCTGCATGCACATTCGCTGACATTTGATGACCCGGTCAGCGGAGAACCGCGTAGTTTTAGTGCGCCATTGCCGGATGATCTTCGATCCGTACTCGACAGGATTCCGTCCAGGTGACGCGCCGACGCTGGCAGTTACTGGTGTTCGACTGGGATGGCACCCTGATGGACTCCACTCAGGCTATCGTGCGTTCGGCGCAAGCGGCAATCGAGGAGCTGGGAATGCCGGGCAGAAGCGATCGACAGATATTGGAGATCATCGGTCTCGGCTTGCGGGAATCCTGGGAAACCCTGTTCCCGGGCATGGATGACGACTACGAGCGATTCGTTGACGGGTATCGACGTCAGTTCTTCTCGGCGAAACGCCAGCGATCACTGCCGTACCCTGGGGTCAGGAGCATGCTTGGTCGTTTGCGTGAGCAGGGTTTCGAACTCGCGGTTGCAACCGGCAAGAGTCGTCATGGTCTCGACCGGGATCTGTCGAGAACGGGATTGGGTGACCTGTTCCACTCGTCGCGAACCAGTGATGAGGCAAGATCGAAACCGGACCCGCTGATGTTGAGTCAGCTCATCGAGGAACTGGGCGCATCGCCAGAAACCACATTGATGATCGGTGACACGGACTACGACCTGCAAATGGCCGAGTCCGCAGGAGTGGCATCTGTCGCAGTGCTGTGGGGTGCACACCGCAGGGACCGCCTGACGCGCTGCAATCCCCTCCGACTGTTTGACGATCTGTCGACGTTGCCCGACTGGCTGTCGGAGTCAGCTTCCTGAGTTGGGTCGCCTGCAGTCAGGGGATACGCAAGCCCAGGTGCCGCAAGACGTCGGCCAGCCAGATCAGAGGTAGTCCGATCAGACCGGTCGGGTCGCTGGAGTCGATTCGCTCGAATAACGATATTCCCAGGGCCTCGACCTTGAAGCTCCCCGCGCAATCCAGCGGCTGCTCCACGTCTACGTAGCGACGCACCTCTTCGCTGCTCAGTGGTCTGAAAGCGACCCGGGTGATGTCATTGTGAAGAAAAGGCTCACGGTCGGGCCGGCTTGCGTCCAGCACGCAAACGCCTGTGAAAAATTCGACGGCTCGCCCCGAACTTTCTGATAACTGGGATACGGCGGCTTCGACGGAACCTGGTTTGCCGAGGATCTCTCCGTCTCGCACGGCGACCTGGTCGGCGCCGATGACGATACTGCCGGGAAAGGAAGGGACTACCGCACGCGCTTTTTCCAACGCCAGTCGACTGGCGTAGACCGCGGGTTCTTCGCCGTCCAGGCGATCCTCAAGGATGCTCGGCGCGGTGTGCTCGAACGGGATCCGCAGGCGTTCAAGCAGCATTCTCCGATACCGGGAGCTGGAGGCGAGAACGAGGTTTGTAGGGGTATCTGTCGCTATTCCGGTCATCGACTACGGGCTGATACTCTGGAGGCTGACTTCTGTTGAGAAAACAATGAATTGCAGTGGATCAGATTTTGACAGGGAAATCAACGGAAGATAAAATTCATCGGTTATGTCTATCGCTCTCCAAGACCAGCTTTGCAAGCACTCGCCAGGCCTCGTATCTCCGGGGCAGGGAGAAGGTGCGCTCAAACTGACGGTGCCGGTCGCCGAACTGCCGAGGCTGGCAGACGTGCTCGAGGGCACCAGCACGGTAGATGTCGATCTGACGATCGAACGCTGGGATAATGCGGTGCCATTAATTAGTGGCACAGTAAGCGCAAGCCTGGAAAGGCGTTGCCAGAGATGTCTGGAGACACTGGCGGAGGATCTTGACCTGGAATTGCGGCTGGGTGTCGTGCCGCCGGAATCGGATCTGGATTTACCAGCGGGGTTTGAAGCCTGCGAAGCAGAAGCGACCACCGTGGCACAAGTCATCGAAGACGAGATTCTGCTCGCTTTGCCGATGGTGGCAATCCATGATGACCAGAGTGATTGCGGACCGCTGGCAAGCGAGCTGGACAAGATGAGTCCGACGACGGAGGCCGAGGAGAAAAGGCAGCCGTTCGCCGTGCTCGAATCATTGAAGACTGATTGATTGTTGAACGAATTTTTTACAGGAGTTATCAACCATGGCAGTACAGAAAAACCGCAAGACCCGCTCCAAGCGAGGCATGCGACGCGCGCATGACAGTCTGAAGGGGCCGACGCTGTCGGCGGATCAGACAACTGGCGATACGCATCGGCGACACCACGTCAGCAGCGATGGCTTCTATCGGGGCCGCAAGGTTATCGAGACTGTCGTTGTCGAAGAAGACGAAGAATAGGGAAGTCGAAAGATAGGTTAGTCACCAACCGGGGCCGCCCATGCTGCGACTGGTTCGAGGGGATACGCTCGCGGGGTGTACGGGATGAGCCAGTCCGTAGTCGTTGCGATTGACACGATGGGCGGGGACTCGGGGCCCGATTTGACGGTTCCGGCGTGCCTGGACCTGCTGCCGTCCACCCCCGAGCTTTCCCTGATCCTGGTGGGCGATAGGGATCTCATTGAGCCAAGGCTCAGTGACGCGTCCCCCGACTTCCGGAAGCGCATAGATATCGTACACACGACCCAGGTCGTGGAAATGGGCGAGCCGCCGGCCGACGCCCTGCGCAAGAAGAAAGACTCTTCCATGCGCGTGGCAATCAATCTGGTCAAAGAAGGCCGTGCCGGTGCGTGCGTGAGTGCTGGCAACACGGGCGCGCTGATGGCAACCGCCAGGTTCGTCCTGAAGACTTTGCCAGGGATCGATCGCCCGGCGATCATATCGGCGATCCCTGCGATTGGTGGTCATACCCACATGCTGGATCTCGGTGCCAACGCGGATTGCACACCCAAGCAGCTCTTCCAATTCGCCGTCATGGGTACTGTTGTGGCAAGTGATATCCACAATATCGAGTCGCCACGTATCGGACTCCTCAATATCGGTACGGAAGAGATCAAGGGCAGTGACACGATCAAGTTGGCAGGAAAACTGCTGGCGGACAGTGAACTCAACTATATTGGGTTCGTGGAGGGTAACGACATCATGTCAGGCCGGGTGGATGTCGTCGTCACCGACGGATTCACAGGGAACGTGGCGCTGAAGACGATGGAAGGGATGTCGCGGATGCTTGCCGCAACAACCAGAGGCGAGATCAAGCGCAGCTTCTTGAACCGACTTGCGGCATTTGCCGGGTGGCCGCTGATACGGTCGTTGCGTAGTACGCTTGATCCGCGCGCTTATAACGGGGCCAGTCTTGTCGGTTTGCGCGGGATAGTGATCAAGAGTCACGGTAGTGCCGATGCAGTCGCCTATGGCAATGCCGTAAGAACCGCAATCGTTGAAATCAAGAAGGGCGTACCAACCCAGATCGGCGACCTTCTGGAAAAGCAGCCACAAAGGGAGCAGGTGGATTGATTTATTCGAAGATAGCCGGGACCGGGCGCTACCTGCCGGAGAAAGTCCTGACCAATGCCGACCTGGAGAAGATGGTCGATACGACGGATGAATGGATCAAAAGCCGTACCGGCGTGGAGAAAAGGCACATCGTTGCCGATGACGAGACTACCCTGGACCTGGCTGAACGTGCCGCTTGCGAGGCCATGGAGGCTGCCGGTGTTGAGCCGGGCGATATCGATTTCATCGTCATCGGAACGACGACTCCGGACCAGGTGTTTCCCAACATGGGCTGCCTCCTGCAGGCACGCCTTGGGATCCACGGTTGTGCGGCATTCAGCCTGGAAGCTGCCTGTACCGGTTTTATTTATGCCCTCGGTGTGGCTGACAAGTTCGTTCGCGCTGGTGAGGCCCAATGTGCCCTGGTGATCGGTGCCGAGACCTTGTCGCGCATGACCGACTGGACGGATCGCGGAACCTGCGTGTTGTTTGGCGATGGAGCAGGTGCCGCCGTGCTCACTCCGTCCCGTGAACCCGGAATCGTTTCGACGCACATGCACGCGGATGGCAAGTACAAGGACCTGCTGTTTTTTGCTTCAGGCGTGTCGAAGAAACCGGAGGACTTTCTTGCCGGGCGCGACTACATCCAGATGGCCGGCAACGAAGTGTTCAAGGTTGCCGTGAAAACACTGGGCCGTATCGTCGACGAGACGCTTGAGAAGAATGGTATCGAGAAATCGGACATCGACTGGTTGATCCCCCATCAGGCAAATATCCGCATCATCCAGGCAACGGCGAAGAAGTTGCGGATGCCGATGGAGCGTGTGATCCAGACCGTTCAGGATCATGGCAACACCTCTGCGGCCTCGGTGCCGATGGCGCTCGACGTCGCAGTCCGGGATGGCACGATAAAGCGTGGTGACCTGTTGTTGTTGGAAGCATTCGGCGGCGGCTTTACCTGGGGGTCGGCGCTGATCCGGTATTGACGAGAGCGGGCACCGATCTAATCTGCGGATTCCGCGCGGGCCCGAATCGAGATGGAGGAGGGCGACATGACAGACGAACCTGATTTCCATAGTTGGCGACCCCACCCCTGGCATGGCCTTTCGCCGGGCAGGAATCCACCGCTGGAGGTCCGTGCCTACATAGAGATCACTCCATTCGACCTGGTTAAATACGAGGTCGACAAGGAGACCGGGTATACGATCGTCGATCGTCCGCAAAGAACCTCGGCGACCCCTCCGGCGCTATATGGCTTCATACCAAGAACTTATTGTGGTGATCGTGTCAGGGCCCTGATGCCCGACGCAGACATGGCGGATGGCGATCCGCTGGACATTTGTGTCATCAGCGAACGCCGGATCGATCGTGGCGACATCCTGCTCGACGCAAACGTTATCGGTGGCCTGCAGATGCTGGATGGCGGCGAAGCCGACGACAAGATCATCGCCGTATTGCGCAATGATTACATGTGGAATTCCGTGCAGGAGATCAGCGAGATCCCTGACGTGCTCGTGCAGCGCCTCAAGCACTACTTCAGCACTTACAAGATGAGCGACGCACTGGACTCATCCGTCCAGATCACGGATATCTATGGCCGCGAGCACGCGGCAAAGGTAGTCGAAGCCTCGCTGGCGGACTATGACGAGACGTTCGGACCCTTGCGCAGGGCAGTCGAAAGAGCTGAAGACGAGATGCTGCACGCCCGGGACGATTGAGATCTCAATCCTGCCGGAGTTCCTCGAACAAGGCGACAAACTCGCCGGTCAGTTTGTGCCGCGGCGCGAGGTGGATCAGAGGCATCGCCTGTTCGTGGGATTCCCGCATTTTCACCGACGCCGAAAGGCGGGTATCGAGCACTGGCAAGCCTTCGTCACAGAGTTCCTCCACCAGCATCCTTGGCAGTCGCGCCCGGGACATGAACTGGTTGATGACGATACCCTCCACATGCAGATCCTCGTTGTGGTCGCCCCGGGTTTCCTCCACGTTCTCGATCAGCTGGTAGAGGGAGCGGCGCGAGAAATCATCGCAGTCAAAGGGGATGAGGCAACCCTCGGCCGCGATCAGCGCCGAGAGACTGAAGAAATTGAACGCGGGAGGCGTGTCGACATAGATTGCGTCGAATTCGCTACTCAGTTCGATCAACGCCTGGCGGAGCTTGTAGATCTTGTGCTTGGCCGACAGCTTGGACTCCATCTCGTTGAGATCCGGGGCTGAGGCCATCACGCTGAGATCGGGGAAAATGGTACTGGTGACGTAATCGCCTGCGTCGTTGTCGGTGCCGCGAAATCGCAACAGGTCGCCAAAGAAATCGCCGGCAGATCGCTCGATCTCCTCGTAGTCCTCTCCGAGCAGGTATTGCGAGGCGTTTCCCTGGGGATCGAGATCGACCAGCAGGGTTGCATACCCCTCGTTGGCGCTGATCGCTGCGAGATTGCACGCGATGCTGGACTTGCCGACACCGCCTTTCTGGTTGTAAATGACTCGACGCATGATCGCTTAGCTCTGGACCACCGGATAGTCGGCATGCTGCCGTGCAGCAAAGTCTCGTCCAGTGGCTCGCGCATGTCAACACACCCGGTGATCCCTTGGGGCCGGGGCGTGTTTGGCAAGAGTTTGGATGAATTCCGGGGCCGTCGCCCGGCGTGACTAGAGAATCAGCCCGGCTTCTTCGGCTGCGGTCTTTTCATCCCGGGCCTTGCGCCGTTCGATGCGTTCCATCAGATGGTCGCGTTTGTTCTGGATGCGCTTCGCCCTGCTCGCCGAGTCACGACCCAGCTTGAAGCGCCGGTTATAGGATTTGCAAAACTCGGTGAAATCGTCGAACCCTTCGATCTCGTGTTTCAATTCACGAAACACCAGCTCGATCATGATGGCGTCGTCGAGGTAACCGATACCCGGGATGCTGTCCGGAATCAGATCCTCCGGGTCGCAGAAGTACACCAGTGCCCTGAGTATCCGGTCGCGGGCCACGGTTGGCAGGTTCCATGCTTCGTCTTCCAGCATGCCGACCATGGACTCGAGCTTGTGCACCCGGTCCTGCACGAAACTCGGTGCCCTTGCAGCCTGAATCTCCTCGAAGAGGCTTCGGGCCGCATCGATGATCTCGTGCTCCTCCGCGTCCCGAACAGCTTCCCTGGCTTTATCCATGCAATCATGGAAGTGTCCGACGTCTTTCTTGCTGAGCTCGAATGTGACGCGCATTGACATGATGATCCCCGACAAACCGATGCACGCGGAAGCGTACGCAGTGGCAGGGGCACCGTCAATAGCAGCGGGGCAACGGCTGCGCTATCGTTTCATCTAGGCGATCGATGCAGGGAGACCGATGAGCGGAGAGCGAAACAAGCGATTCGGCGGGATAGCCAGCTTGACGAAGACTGTCGGCCTGATTGCAGGGCCGGCGGCAGCCATTGTGATCTATCTTGTGTTGCAGGATTCGTCGCTGGATCACGCCGGCAAGGCTACAGCCGCAATGGCCGTATGGATGGCGATCTGGTGGATGACGGAAGCGATCCCCGTGTTCGCGACGGCATTGATCCCGTTGACCACCTTCCCGTTGCTGGGGATCAGGAATATCCGGGAGACGGCTGCTCCCTATGGTCATGAGCTGATTTTTCTTTTCCTTGGTGGATTTGTCATCGCCCTTTCGATGGAGCGATGGGGATTGCACAAGCGTATCGCCAGGGGGGCGTTTCGACTGGTAGGGCAGCGGGCCGATCACGTCGTCGGTGCTTTCATCGTGACGACGGCGTTTCTCAGTATGTGGATGTCGAATACAGCGACGACCATCATGATGTTGCCGATCGCGCTCAGTATCATCAAGCAGGTGGCGAAGGGCGATAACGGCGGCAAGCTGCATCTGGCGACACCCCTGCTGCTTGGCATTGCCTACGGCGCATCGATCGGCGGCATCGGGACGCTGATCGGAACACCGCCCAACCTGTTCCTCGCTTCCTTCGCCCGCGATTCCCTCGGAGTGGAGATCGGGTTCGCTGACTGGATGGCGATGGCCTTGCCGCTTGTGATCGTCCTGCTCCTGATACTGTGGCTGTTGCTCACGCGCGTACTCTTCCCGTGTCGAGGTGTGTTGCTCGGACTGGATCTGCGCCTCGGGACGAAAAGGAAGCCGATGGCACAGGGTGAGAAAGTCTCGCTCGTGATTTTTGTCCTGACGGCTTCCCTCTGGTTGCTGCGGCCTGTCCTTGGTCAATGGACCGCCTTCGGAGTCAATCCACTTGCAGGTCTTACCGACACCGGTATAGCGATTGCCGCGGCCTTGCTGCTATTTCTCCTGCCAGCCGGCGGCGGCGAGCGGGTGATGAACTGGGAAACCATGGTGAGATTGCCGTGGGGGCTACTGCTTCTGTTTGGCGGCGGTCTCAGCCTGGCATCGGCAATGCAGATCAATGGTGTCAGCGAATTGATCGGTAGACAGTTATCTCAGTTCGAAGGACTGTCCCCTTGGTTGCTTATCGCGATCGCGACCAGCCTGATGGTCTTTCTAACCGAACTGACGAGCAATACGGCCACGACGGCTGCAATGGTCCCGATTTTCTCAGCTGTCGCGGTCGGCGTCGGCATGTCCCCGGTGCTGCTGGCCACCGCGACCGCCGTGTCAGCCAGTTGCGCATTCATGTTGCCTGTGGCGACACCGCCGAATGCCATCGTATTCGCGGGATCCGGATTGACGATCCGGGAGATGATCAGGGCAGGCGTCTGGATGAACATCATCTGTATCGCCGTCGTCACGACCTGGGTGATGCTCTTTCTGGACCCGACTCTCGCCGGTTAAGCCGCGTCAGGGAACAGGCGACAAAAAAAAGCCGCGATCATCGATCGCGGCTTCTCTTACGCAGAGTGAGCTTCGATTACTTCGAGGCGCTCTTCTTGAACATGCGTTCCATCTTCTCTGCGTTGGCATTGCAGCAGCTCTGGGCCGCCGATGATGCCTGGGCAGCGCTGTTCGCGGTGTTCTGAGCATTTGCAGCCATGCGCTTGGCGTCGTCAGCCGAGGACTGCGCTGCGGCAGCAGCACTGGAGGCGGCGTCAGCCGAAGCCTGCGCCCGGTCGGCAGCAGCCTGGGCATCCTTGACACTCTGGGTCGTTGCGCAGCCACCCAGGCTCAGTGAGAGCATGAGAGCAGCGGCAGTGAGAGCAACTTTCTTGTTCATGTACGGAATCTCCGATATCGGTTCTACAAAAAATGACGAATCTGACGAAACGGCCGTTGTCTGACCGACCCTACGGGCCGGTTACTCGTCGCGGCCACACTACCCAATACATTATGGTTAATCAAGGCTCCCTCGTGAGATGACCGCTACGGAACTTCGAACGACGCCTAGTGGCCACCGCTCGTCGACAGCAGTTATTGGCGCCGGCGAGTGTCAATCGTTGGCAGTTCACTGAGGCTCCTTGTTCTCCATAAGGGTAACCATTGCCAGCCCCACGCCGTGCGCCGAGGCCGGGTTCTGGCCTGTCACCAGCCGCTCACTGGTAACGACCTGGGGCTCAAATGGCGCGGCCGGAATGAAAGTCGCACCACGTTCTGTGAGCTGATCCTCTAGCGAGAATGGCACGACCTTCTCCAGCTCAACTGCGGATTCCTCCTCATTGGTGAAGGAGACGACGGTCTTGCCTTCGATGAGATAGCCGCCGTCGGGAAGCGTGACATTCAGCAAGCCGGCCGGGCCATGACAGACAGCCGCGACGACACCACCTGATTCGTAGACAGACGAAGCTATATCTGCGAGAACGTGATTGTCGGGGAGATCCCACATCGTGCCATGGCCGCCGACAAAGAGGACAGCCGAGTAGCGCGATGGATTGACATCGTCCGGTCGCAGGCTCTCGCCTAGCGAGGTGGTCCAATCGAGATTGCCGAGAAACAGCTCGCTGATCTGATCGTTGGGGTCCTTGCTGGAAGGATCCATCGGTGGGGATCCCCCGAGCGGACTCACAAACTCAACGTGGTAGCCGTGGTTCGTCAGCACACGGTGGGGATGTGTCAGTTCCGACAGGTAGTAGCCAGTCTTTCTGCCGGTGTCTCCGAGCTCGTCGTGACTGGTAAGGACGATCAGGACGATGCCGTCGCGGTCTTCTGTCATGCCGCTTACGTTTAGTCGGTGCGCTCGGTCACTTCAAGCACATGAAATCCGAACGATGTCTGCACCGGACCAAGGGGCTTGTTCAGGTCGCCCGTGAATACAGCGGCGTCGAATTCCGGCACCATCTGACCGCGACCGAATGTGCCGAGTTCACCACCCCGGCCGCCGGAAGGGCACTTGGAGTGCTGTTTCGCCAGTTCCGCGAAGTCGGCGCCGCCGGTGATCTGGTCGATCAGGCCCTGGCATTGCTCTTCGGTTTCTACGAGGATGTGTCGCGCTGTTGCTGTCGCCATGTCGGCTTCCTTCTCGTCATATTGAACTGGTCGCGGATTGTAGCAGGACCGGAATGAGAATGATGACGCCAACCGGCCGATGGCCACGAACCCGATTCACCAGGGGCCCTCGGTCGTGACGTTGAGAGTCGTCTCTCCAGGTCCGGACGCCTGGCTACTTTCCGCCGAACCGGATCGTGCCGCCGGCATACAGGATGTAGTAATCATCAAACTCGCCGGCAAAACGCACACCCTGGGCGGTCTGATCGATCTCCGCGTCACCGAAGACCTGCAGGGTCAGGCCCAATGACCAATCCCAGGTGTCCGGGTTGTCGCTGGCGTACGAGCCTGAAAAACTCCAGCTTTCATCCAACGGCAGGTCGATCGTGCGTTTGTCATCGTCGACCACCGAACTGTCGTAGCTGACACCGAAGGCCCATCCGGAGAGTCCGGAGCCGGAGGTTGCGAACCCTGCCGCCACACTCCATGTGTCGTCCCAGTCGCGATCCAGTGTCGCGACCTGATTCCCCAGCACGGTATCGATCGTGAGCTGGTTGTCGCTGAATTCGGACCATTCCTGCCAGTTGGCACGAAGGAATACATGGCGGTTCTGCCCGAACCTGTGATGCAGGCCCGCCTCGATCCACTGTGGATTGGTCCAGTCGATATCCAGGTTGGTCTGCGGAGACACCGGCACTGCGAGGTTCTTGAAGGCGATGTTGCCCTTCAGCTTGGCATCGAACTCACCGCGATAGACCAGTCCGAACGTCGTATTTTCCGTCATGTGATATTGCAGTCCGACGATCGGTTGTATGCCCTGGTCGTCGAGATCTTCGAACTTCACCTTGCCGTCCGGCAAAGCGCCCTGGTTGATGGCGATATCCTGTTCGAAATTGGTAAACACCACGGATCCACCGAAGCCGACAGAAAACCGGTCATTCACGCGATAGCCGACCGAGTAAGTGGCGGCAATACCGGTCAGGGAAACGCTGGTCGCTCCGTACCTTCCGGCGAAACTGTTGCCGTAGTCGACGCCACCGCCCTGCAGTGCGGTGATACCGAAACCGTATTTCCAGTCTTCGTTGAGATCTTGCTTGAAGAAGAAGCTGGGGATGACCGCAATATCGCCGGCGTTGCCACCGTCGTCGCCGCCTTTCTCGGCGACGTCCGGGCTGAACTTGACGTCAGGTATCAACGCCAGTGTGCCGACGAGCATCGTCGTGCCCTTGACGCCTGTCAGGCCGGCCGGATTGCTCCAGGCTGCGTCGGCGCCCCAGTTGTTGGTCACGTTGGCCGACCCTGCGGTACCCAGGCTGGTCGGTGTGCCGATCTCGTCGAGATAGAATCCGGCAGCGTTTGCCGTTTGGCAGCCGAGGGCAATCGTGGCGGCGAGGCAGAGCTGGCTGAATCGCAGTCGACATGGAAACAAACGGGATTCGCTATGCATGAGTTGTCCTTCTTTGTGGCGATGACGAGTCAGGGTCGGCGGGCATCAGGCAGTCCGGTTCAATCGGTCTCGGACCGGGCTATTCTTCCTTGTAAATGATCGGCGACCAGAACGAGCCGTCTTCCTGTGCTTCCTTCGAAGCGTTGGTGTCCACCTTGGCCGCCAAAGTATACGTCGTGCCTGGTTTGACCTCGAAGGTCATGGTCTTGGTGTAGATGGCATCGGCGGTCTCGTCCATGCCGGTTCCGTACTTGGGATTGAACACCAGGCTGACATCGACACTGCGCTTGCCCGGCTTGATGTGATGGTTCTGTCCCGGGCTGGGTTCATCGCCGTCGATCTTATCGATGTTGACCCGGAAGACATTCTCGCCGGGACTGTCGTCCAGCAAGGCACGGACATGGCTCATTTCTTCCGCGGATGCTGCCTGGGCAAAGACGAAGATCGCTATGGTCAGCGCTGAAATCAGCAGTTTCAGATCGTTGAACGGATTCATCGTTTGGTTCCTCCGAATTGTCGCGCCGGGTTCAGACTTGTTGACCGGCATTGTCTTGATTTATAGCAGATTCATTGGTCGGCCGATTTTGCCTGAACGCCTCCGGATGTTCATTAGGGTAACAACGCTGGCCCGACAGCGAGGGATTCAGCGATTCACTGCTTGGCTGGACGAGATCTCGGCAAAGGCGCTGGACGCGGCAGCAATGAAAGCCCGTACGAGTCGCTCATCCTTGCGACCTGATTCATCCTCGACACCGGTATGTACATCGACGCCGGCAGGTCGCACGAGCTCTATTGCGCGACCGATATTGTCCGGGGTGAGTCCGCCGGCCAGGATCACCGGTTGTTTTGATCGAGCCACGATCTCCCGGCTGACTGCCCAGTCATGCGTACGTCCGGTGGCGCCGCTCGCCCCGGTATCAGGGTCAAAGGTATCGGTGATAAATGCATCTACCAGATCGGACAGCGCTTCGACCGTCTCCAATACGGGTTGTGTATCCGCGGCGCCAATGACCAGGCTCTTGATAATGGTCAAACGGGGACGAGCGGTGTGCAGGAGCTTAAGCTGGTGGCGGCTGATCGGGCCGTGTAACTGGACGATACTTGTTCCCAATTCATCGGTGAGCTTTGCGATCTCGGCGGCATCGTCAAGGTAGGTGATCAGTACCCCATGGCAATCAGGCGGCAGCGTCCCGACGATGTTCGCCGCGTCGTTCTCGCTCAGGTCCTCGCTGTGAACCGGTAACCGCAGAGGAATTCCCAGGTACCGAACACCGCAGTGGCAGAGCATCCGTGCTTCCCGGTCATCGATTACGCCGGCAACCTGGATCAGTCCGGCTGCCAGGTGGTGTTTATCCATTTTCTGGGCGTTTCATTGGTTGTTGGTTAATAAAGAGTAAATAAAACAAAAAGATATGATGTATAGAGAATATGAAATCTTTCTTATATAAATCGACTGGCCAGCAGTGCTTATCCTGTATATGCTCAGGATAGGCGGGCGCCGCAACAGCTGCACAGGATTTGTATGTCATCGGTTTCGCGAACATCCCAGGACAACATCACCGTTCTGACAATGGACGATGGCAAGGTCAACGCTGTCAACTTCGAGCTCATCGATGAGCTGAATAGCGCACTCGACGCAACGGCCCGGGACCAGGGGGCGGTAGTGATTGCGGGCAGGCCGGGAATCCTGTCGGCCGGATTCGATCTGAACGTCGTCCGCGGCGGACAGGCAGAGTCGATCATCGACCTGATCGCGGCCGGCGGCAGATTGCTGGGGCGGATCTTCGAGTTTCCGCGCCCGGTCATCATCGCCTGTACGGGCCACGCGCCGGCACTGGGGGCATTGCTCCTGCTGACGGCGGACTATCGGGTCGGGACCGAGGGAGACTTCGTTATCGGGCTGAACGAGGTTCGTGACAACCTGGTCATACCGCGTTGTTTCCTCGAACTGGTGCAGCATCGCGTTCCCCCGATGAAGCGTACGGAATCGGTTTTGCATTCGCACATGTTCCATCCGGCAGGAGCGGAGGAGGCGGGCTTTCTCGATGAAGTCGTGCTGACAGACGAAACGCTTGCGAGAGCCATCGATCACGCCACACGACTGGCCGCGCTGCCTCATCCGGCTTACGCGATCACAAAGCGGCGTGAGCGCCGGAGTACTGCGGCACGCATCTATCAGTCCCTCGAACTGGAGTTGGCAGAGGACGTTCACGACATGATCGCCGGTGACGTGGGAGAACGCCGATTATCGGCGCGAGATCAGACTGCAGCAGGATGAACCAGTCCGCAATAGAGGTATAGAGACTGATGGCAGCCAGAGAAGACGAACTCGCCAGGGAGAGCAGGGATGCAGGGGCTAGCTTTGCCCTGACCTGGGAACAGCAGGAAATCCTTGACCATGCGAATCGCTTCGCGAGAGAGAAGCTCCATCCGCTACAGGAACGAATGGATCTCGAGGAGTGGTGGCCGGATGAGATGCTCGGAGAGTGCGCGAAGTACGGCTATCTAGGGTTGACCGCGCCGGAAAAGTGGGGCGGTTCGGACATGAACCTCTTCGACAGCATGCTGGTCGCGCAGGCGTTCGCCAAATGGAATCCGGCATTTGCCCTGAGTTGGGGCGCGCACGAGAACCTGTGCCTGAATAACATCCTGCGCAATGCCTCGGAGGAACAGTGCGAGCGTTATCTACCTGGTCTTTGCAATGGCAATCTGACCGGCGCACTGGGGCTCACCGAACCGGGTGCCGGTTCAGACGCTCTCGGGGGAATGTCGACCACTGCGGTCAGGGACGGAGACCGATATGTCCTAAACGGCCGCAAGATGTACATCACCAATGGCTCGATCGCTGACGTCGTGCTCGCCTACGCCAAGACCAGTCCCGCGGACGGCGCCAAGGGAATCTCGGCATTCATTGTCGAATCTTCCTCCCCGGGTTTTGCGGTGGCCCAGAAACTGACGAAGATGGGGATGCGTGGCAGCCCCACTGCTGAACTCGTGTTCGAGGATTGTGTCGTGCCGGCCGCCAACCTGGTGCTGGAAGAAAATGCCGGTGTGTCGGTGGTAATGAGCGGGCTCGATATCGAACGCGCAATGGTCGGGCCGATGTGTGTGGGAATGGCCGAACGCGCTCTCGAGTTGTCGGTCGAGTATGCGAGGGAGCGGAAGCAGTTCGGGCAACCCATCGGTAGTTTCCAGATGATCCAGGCGAAACTCGCCGATATGTATACATTGCTCGAGAGCATGCGAGCGCTGTCCTTTGTCACGATCGCGCGTTGCAACGATCTGGAACGGGGCGGCGGCGGTCGCGGTGATATCCACAAGCTGACGGCGGCTACGGCCCTCCATTCAGCCCGCAGTTGTATGCAGATTCTGGACGAGACTGTTCAGATCCATGGTGGTTACGGTTTCATGGCGGAGACTGAAGTCAATCGCCTGTACCGGGCCGGGAAGCTGCTCGAAATCGGTGCGGGCACCAATGAGGTCCGTCAGATCATCATCGCCGAGGAGTTGCTCGGCGGCTAGATGGCGACCGGCAGGACCATCACTCTGGATCCGGCAAGAGAATACCGGCGATGCGTCAACGAAACGCTCGCTGGGCGTCGATCGGGCCAGACATTATGTCGCTTTGTCGATAGCCCTGGTCCAACCTATACTGACCGGGTTGTACGCTGATCCGATATCACCTGCGATTCGAGAGGGGAAATCGCGCATGTCGCGAGAACGTTTAAGAACATTGGAAACGCGACGGTCTGAGGGGTGTTCGCAGAACCCGTCGCAGCGCCGGACCAGTGGTCTCCCGCGTCCCCAGATCCGGGTGCCGCTCCTCGTGATACTCGCGATGGCCTGCGCGGGTTGCGGGCCGGGCGAGCCGCCGACGCCGCCACCGCCCGAGGTCGGCGTCATAACCACCAGCGAAGAGACGGTCGATGTCGTGATTCCAAAGGTCGCGCAGACAGAAAGTTCACGTGAGGTGGAGGTCGTTGCACGTGTGTCCGGCTTCCTTGAGCGAATCGCCTACCAGGAGGGTAGTCTGCTCCAGGAGGGCGACGTCATGTTCGAGATGGACAGGCGGCCCTTCGTGGCGGATCTGGAAGCTGCGAATGGAGAACTGGCTGCGGCGAGGGCCAGGTTGTGGACCGCCAATGCCAACCTGAAGCGGATTCAGCCGCTGGCCGAGGCGGACGCGATGAGCCAGAGCGATCTCGACCAGGCGATCGGCGAGCAGCATGCTGCAGAAGCAGCCGTGTACGCGGCCAGCGCCAACGTCACCAACGCCGAACTCAACCTCAGTTACACGACTATCCGGGCCCCTGTGACAGGCCTCACCGGCAAGGCGAAACAGCGCGAGGGTGCCTACCTCAATAGCCTCAGCCAATCCGCTGACCTGTCCTACGTGGCACAGATTGACCCCATTTGGGTCAATTTTTCGGTGTCTCAGAACGAGCGCGCCGACGTCCGCAGACGGGTCGCGCAGGGCCTCTACCGCCAACCTGACGGCGATGAGTACACCTTCGAGATCGTGCTGACCGATGGCACAGTGTTTCCCAACAAGGGAAGGCTCGATTTTACGGCCCCGACCTTCGATAGCCGGACGGGTACGTTTACCGTTCGGGCGGAGGTACCCAACCCCGATTTCCTGTTGCGACCTGGCATGTTCGTGACGGCGAAGATCCTGGGCGCCAAGCGCCCTGACG
>CAJIAD010000070.1_pt1 | contig 16053 bp, 15 predicted proteins | sample 9198981 | NCBI WGS metagenome assembly CAJIAD01 (sample SAMEA7708274, study PRJEB35096) | sediment metagenome | biome: marine neritic benthic zone biome [ENVO:01000025]; feature: sediment [ENVO:00002007]; material: shallow marine sediment [ENVO:03000034] sea grass bed [ENVO_01000059] ...
CCCAGGCTGGCCAGCTTCCGGTCATCGACATAGACACCCGGCGCATCCTTGCGCGGATAGGCTTCGATGCCCCAGCGAGACACCAGGCGGACGATCGCCTGTTCGAGGCCCGTGACAAGATCCCTGACACCCATACCCAGTCGTGCCAGATCAATCAGCGGGTAGACCACCAGTTGGCCGGGGCCATGGTAGGTCACCTGCCCCCCGCGATCGATATCGATGACCGGAATGTCCCCCGGAGCAAGGAGGTGACGCCGGTCGCCATTCATCCCCAGGGTGTAGACGGGCGGGTGCTGCAGCATCCAGATTTCATCAGGCGTGTCCGGTCCGCGCTGGTCCGTGAATGCCTGCATGTCCTGCCACGTGGGTACGTAGTCGACAAGCCCCAGTCGTTTGATGGTGGGCAGCGGAAAAGACATCCTCAAAGCACCATGATAATCCTGTCGTGGGCGGTCAGTTCCAGATACAACGCGTCGATCTGTTCCCGGCTGTCCGCACGGAAGGTGCAGGTGATCGACAGGTACTTCCCGTCCCGGCTGGGCCTGCTGGTCAACTGGTCGTCTTCCAGCGCGCCGGCGTGGCGGGTGACAATCTCCAGGACCAGGTCCTTGAAATCGTCAGCCGCGAGGCCGACGATCTTGATCGGAAAGTCGCAGGGGAACTCGAACAGTGTGTCTTCGTTCACGGGCATTGCTGTGTTCCTCGGATCGAACCGCCCGGATAATAATCCCAGGCTCGCGAAGTCTCGCTACTCGAACCAGAGCAGGACACCATCCGAAAACCGTTGCCAGAGACCGCCTTCGGCGACGGGAGTCAGCGGATAGAGAGATCGCTCGATGGTCGGTTCACCTTCCAGCGAAACGGTCACCAGGCCGACCGCCTGTCCGGACTCGAGCGGTGCAAGCAGTTGATTTTCAAGGTCCATCACGGCGCCCAGTTCGTCATAACGGCCCCTGGGTATCGTGACGTAAAGATCTTCAAGCAGCCCTAGGGAAACGATTTCCCGGTCGCCCTTCCACACTCGCACCGATGTGATTTCCTCGCCCGCGCCATACAGGCGATGGGTTTCGAAGAAGCGGAACCCGTAGGTCAGCAACGCCTCGCTGGCAACGGTACGGGTCCTGCTACTCGGTGCCTGCAGAACCACCGAAACAAGGCGCTGGCCTTCTCGCTCTGCGGAAGACAAGAGGCAGTAGCCGGCCGACTCCGTCCATCCTGTCTTGATCCCGTCGACACCGCTGTCGTTGCCAAGCAGCCGGTTGCGATTCGGTTGCGAGATCCCGTTGTAGCTGTATTCGGGTTCCGCATACCAGCGATAGTAGTCAGGGAACTCGCGGATCACCGTCGACGCGAGTGTCGCCAGGTCACGCGCTGTGGTGTATAGCTCCGGGTCCGGCAGGCCGGTGCTGTTGGTGAAGTTGGTGCCGGCCAGGCCCATCTGGGCCGCATAGGCATTCATCATCGAGGCGAAAGTATCCTCACTGCCCGCGACATGCTCGGCCAGGGCGATGCTGGCGTCATTTCCCGACTGGACGATCATGCCCATCAGCAAGGACTCGACACTGACCTGTGTGTTCGGCTCCAGGAACATCCTCGACGTGCCCATGCTCTTGCGCCAGGCGTTTTCGCTGACCGTCACCTGTTCGCCTAGGTTGATATTGCCCGCGGCGAGTTCGCGAAAGATGACGTAGCCGGTCATCACCTTGGTGATGCTGGCTGGTTCGACCCGGCGATCCGGTTCCCGCATGGCCAGGATCCGACCGCTCTGATGATCGATCAGCAGATAGGCTTCAGCCTTGACCGACGGTGGTGCCGGCAAGGGAGTGACGGCGGCCAGCGAGGGCAGGGTGACGAAGATCGCCAGAAGGGCTGCGCAAAGGGTTTGTTTCAGCATCGGTTCCCGATTCTTATGAAATGTAGTGGGTTATTCGATCGCCAGATGCGCGTCCCGGATCCCCAGGTCCGCCATTCGCGCGACCATCCGGTCGTAGTGTTCGACGCCTGTAACAGGGCCGACGCGAACCCGGTAGATCGTTCGACCGTTCTTCAGGTCGTCACGGATGACGACGTCATCGATACCCTGGTTCTTCAAACGTTCAGCCATCGCGATGGCGTTTGCGTTCTGGCTGAATGCGCCAACCTGCACAAACATGCCGCTCTGTCTGCTCGACCCTGCCGCCCGTGTTGGCGTGGGCCTGGGACTCGGTGAGGCGGTCTTCGCGTCCCGTCCGGACGCCCGGGTCGGTCGGGTCGGAGCGCCGGGATCGAGGGTCTCTACCTCTACGAAGGCGGTTCCCTGGGTGATCATATCCAGTTGCACGGCAGCCGTGTAGGAAAGGTCGATAATCCGGTTGTCGATAAACGGGCCGCGATCATTGATCTTGACGACGATGCTGCGGCCGTTCTTCAGATTCGTCACCCTTGCATAGGTTGGCAACGGCAGGGTCTTGTGCGCCGCAGTCATGGCGTACATGTCGTAGACCTCGCCGCTCGAGGTTGTCCTGCCGTGAAACTTCTGTCCGTACCAGGATGCTACGCCTCTCTCCACATGATTGCGGGAGGATTTCATGACGTAATAACGTTTTCCCATCACCTCGTAAAAGGGCGGATTGCCGCTCTTGCTGCGCGGCTCGGCACGAGGGACTGCATCGGGGATATCGCTGACATCGGGCGGCTTGCTGGGCGCCCGGTCCCGGCTGGTGGGTCCCGCGCAGGCCGCGAGCAATGAAACAAGCATGATGCAGGCGGTGGCCCGGCTTTCAGCCCGCATCGCTCGCTCCGTTTTTCCTCTTGTCGATCTCGACACCGAGCTGATAGACCGCGGTTGCGTACTTCACGCTGCGGTTATAGCGCGTGATGACATAGAAGTTGTTGTATCCGACCCAGTATCGGGATCCATCCGCGTACTGAAGCGAGAACAGCATGGCTTTCGCGTCGAGGGCGTCCTGGGGCTCGAAATCGACGCCCCCGTCAAGCAGGACGCCCACCTGGCGGTCCAGCTTGAGCCCCTTGCTGACAGACTCCGCGGGTACATCGCCATTGGCAGGTGACATGACTGGGCCATTGTCCTGCCAGCCATGCACTGCAAAGTAGTTGGCGACGCTGGCTATGATATCCGGCCAGCTGGACCAGAGATCGACACGTCTGTCGCCGCTACCGTCAACCGCGTAGGCCCGGTAGCTGCTGGAGATGAATTGGGGTCCGCCCATCGCCCCCGCATACGAACCCTTCACCGACAGAACGTCGATGTCCTGCTCGTTGACTAACAGCAGGAATTGTTCGAGTTCTCGTGTGAAAAATTTGCTGCGCGGCGGGTATTCGAATGCCAGGGTCACGAGGGAATCGATGACCCTGTAGTTGCCGGTAATCTGACCGAAGAATGTCTCGACGCCGATAATACCGACAATGATCTCTTCGGCGACGCCGGTTTCCTTGCTGACCCGGTCGAGCGTCTCCGCATGCTCATTCCAGAAATCCACACCGGCCGCGATGCGCTTGTCCTTGAGGAAGATCTCCCGGTACTCGTACCAGGGGACGACCTTCTCGGCAGGTTTCTGCATGATCTCGATGATGCGGGGTTGAACCCGTGACTCGGCCAGGATCGACAGCGTTTTTTCGGATGAAACGCCGTGTTCCGACGCCATGCGATCTACAAACGCGCGGACCTCCGTGCTCGTGAGGTCGGGTGCGTGTTCGGCATGGGCCGGTTGATGCGGCAGCAGGAGACAAGCCAGCAGCGCGATTCGGGGCAGCTGCGGCAAAGCAAGATGGATCACTGTGGAATGAGTTTCCTGTGGGTGTGGATGGACATGAGAATACCGAAACCAGCCATGAGGGTCACCATCGAAGTGCCACCGTAACTCACCATCGGCAATGGAACACCGACGACGGGCAACAGGCCTGTCACCATGCCGGTATTGACGAATACGTAGACGAAGAATGTGAGGCTGATACTACCGGCCAGAAGGCGCCCGAAGGTATCTTGCGCCTGGGCTGCGATGTAGAGGCCACGGAAGACGATAAAAGCATACAAAATCAATAAGGTAGCGAGGCCCAGCAGGCCGAACTCCTCGCCCAGGACCGCAAAGATGAAGTCGGTGGCCCGTTCGGGCAGAAATTCCAGCTGAGCCTGGGTCCCGTTGAGCCATCCCTTGCCGAATACGCCACCGGATCCGATGGCGATCTTGGACTGGATGATGTGGTAACCGGAGCCCAGCGGATCGGACTCGGGGTTCAGGAAGGTCATGACCCGCTGTTTCTGGTATTCGTGCATGTTGAACCACAACAGCGGCGCCACGGCGATCGCCAGACCACCGAACAACAGGATCAGTCGGATCGACATCCCGGCGAGCAGGATCACGATGATGCCGGACGCGGCGATCAACAGGGCCGTGCCCAGGTCCGGCTGCTGGGCGATCAGAGCCGCGGGCAACAGGGAGATGAGGAGAAGCACGATCGTCAGTTCGCCCAGTCGCGGCGGCAGCGGGCGATCCATCAGGTACCAGGCGGCCATCATGGGTACCGCGAGTTTCATTATTTCCGACGGCTGAAACCGCATGAAGCCGATGTCCAGCCAGCGCTGGGCGCCCTTGCCGATTTCCCCGGCAACCAGCACCAACACCAGCAGGACGATACCGATGACGAAGATCCATGGCGTCCAGAGGCGCAGGAATTTCGGCGGGATCTGTGCGATCACCAGCATGCCGACGGCCGCGACGCCGATGCGAACAGCCTGTCCGAACAACAGGCGCGATTCCTGCCCGCCGGCGCTGTAGAGGACGAACAGACCGAGGCCGGCCACCAGTGCGATCCCGACCAGCAGGGGGCCGTCCAGGTGCAAGCCGGCCAGCAGGCGCTGGGCGATGGTAATCGGGCGCGGACGATCGAGGGGATCGTCCAGCATCGCCAGTCCCTGCGTGTCGCTCACGGGTCTCCCCGCAACAGGTAATTGTCGAATACCGCCCTGGCGACCGGCGCCGCAGATGCGCTGCCACTGCCACCATTTTCCACGATCACGGCCACGGCAATGGTCGGGGCCTCCGCCGGGGCGAATGCTATGAACAGGGCATGGTGTCGATGACGCTCGTCGACCTCGTCCTCGTCGTATTCCTCACCCTGGGGGATGTTGATGACCTGGGCTGTGCCCGTCTTGCCCGCGATCTGGAACGGGGCCCCCTGGGCTGTCCTGCGTGCGGTACCCATCGGCTCCTGCATGACTGCGGTCATGTTGGCGATGGTGTCATCCCAAAAAGCCTCGTCACTGACCTCGACGCGCGGCAGTTCGACCGGTTCGCGGATACTTGTCTCGCCGGTCGCGGCGTCCGTATAGGTGGCCACCATGGTGGGCCGGAAACGACGGCCGCGGGCCGCGATCGTTGCAGTGGCATGGGCGAGTTGCAGCGGCGTCGTCTGCAGATATCCCTGGCCGATGCCGGTGATGATCGTTTCTCCCGGGTACCATGCCTGGTCTTCTCTTCTCTCGAAGCGCGCGCGTTTCCATTCCCGAGACGGCAGGGTGCCCGCTTTCTCGGCCGGAATATCGACTCCGGTTGCTTCCCCGAGCCCGAAGGACGCCAGGAAATCGTGCATCGTATCGATGCCCAGTTTCAGCGCAAGCTCGTAGAAGTAAACGTCGCAGGATTGCGCTACAGACTCCCGCAGGTTGACCAGGCCATGTCCTTCCTTCTTCCAGTCTCGATACTGGTGGCTGTGTCCGGGCAGTTGGTAGTAACCGAGGCAAAAAACCCTTTGCCAGGGTTCGACCGCCCTGGTCTCGAGACCAGCCAGGCCCATGATCGGCTTGATGGTCGAGCCGGGCGGATAAAGTCCGCGCAGGGCACGATTGAACAACGGAATATCGCGGTCTTCACGCAGATCCCGGTATTCCTCGGTCGAAATGCCGACACTGAACAGGTTGGGGTCATAGCCCGGTTGACTGACCAGGGCCAGTATCTGTCCGTTCGTCGGATCGATGGCCACGACGGATCCGCGCCGGCCACCCAGCGCTGCTTCCGTCGCCAGTTGCAATTCCAGATCCAGCGACAGGGTCACGTTACCACCCGGGTGCGGGCTCTCCCGCTCCAGCTCTTTCAGCGTTCGACCCTGGGCATTGACCAGTACCTGCCGGTAGCCGACCGTGCCGTGCAAGACTTCTTCCTGGGCCTTTTCCACGCCGATCTTGCCGGTATGCGTCGTCCCGGCGTAGTCGTCAGCATCGAGCGTCTCCAGGTCGCTGGCGCTGACGCTTCCGACATAGCCCAGCGCATGCACTGCCACAGGACCATACGGATAGTGGCGAATCAACCGCGCCTGAATGTCGACCCCCGTGATCTCCTGGCGGTGAACCGCGAACCGGGCCAGGTCTTCTTCCTGCAGGCGATAAGTCAGGGGCGTCGGCCTGAACCCGGACTGGCGGCGGATATCATCGCGGATACGGTCGAGGTCGTCCTCGCGGACCAGCCCCAGGTCGACGAGTCGCGCCAAGGTGGCTTCAATATCCTCCACCTGCTCCGGGATCATTTCCAGCTGATAGGACGGCAGGTTCTCCGCGAGGATGTTGCCATTGCGGTCATAGATGAGACCGCGTGTCGGCGGCAGGGCTTCGATCTTGACCCGGTTGCCGCGGGACAGGTCGCTGTAGTGTTCGAAACTCAGGATCTGAAGGTCGACGAGCCGGGCCATGACGAACAGGATCAGCGTCGTCGTGATCACGCCTGCGGCGATGGCCCGCGTCTGGAACGTTTTGAGTTCCTGCCAGTGATTCTTGAGTCTTGCGGGCGCCGCCATCTCGTCTAAACCCTGGCCAGTAGCGTATCGGTGATCCGGCTCACGACGGGCCAGACCAGGAGCGCGGACAGGATCGGCGTCAGGCGGGCGGCCCCGCCGATCTGGTTGCCGGTCATTCCGTCGATCCAGAAATTGAGGAAGGCATAGACGGCGACGAGGATTCCCACGGCCACCGTCTGGTGCCAGATCGGAAACACACGGAGTCGCTGGTACAGTTTGATCGTCAGGTAGGAAGCGACCGCCAGCGACAGGGCGTGCTGGCCCAGTACGGCACCCTGCAACACGTCGAGCACCAGCCCCAACAGCCACGCGAAGCCGACACCGATGCGGCCCGGTCGGTGCATCGCCCAGTAGATCACTGTCAGCGCCAGCCACGGAGGCCGCCAGGGGGCGAGTCCCTCGGTCATCGGCATGACCTCCAGCGACAGGGCGATCAGGAATGTAATCGCAGGCAGCCAGGCGATGAAGCGTTCCTGGTTCATTCCGGTGGCACCTCGTCCTCTACTTGCTCCGGTTCCTCGGCGTCATTCTCGGCGTCGGTCTCCGCGTTCTCCTCAGTATTCTCCTCGGCCGGCGGACTGCTCCAGACGAGCATGACCTCACGTTCCCGGTTAAGCGCGCCGGTCGGTTCTGCGTTGATATCGGCGAAGGGTTCGCCGGGGCGACGATCGACAGAGACCACGCGAGCGACCGGGTACCCGGGTGGAAAGGCGCCGCCAAGTCCCGAGGAAACCAGCAGATCTCCTTCCATGATATCCGCGTTGTTGGGCAGGAAGGGAAGATTGACCCGGGCAGCATCGCCGGTGCCAAGCGCGATCGTTCGCAACCCGTTGCGATTCACCTCGACCGGCGTGGCGTGTCCGGGGTCGGTGATCAGGATCGCCTGGGCGTAAAGTGGGTCGATCCGCGTGATCTGGCCGACGATCCCGTCCGCATCCAGCATGGCCTGGCCAACATACACTTCGTGCACGCCGCCCTTGTCGAGCAGTAATTTGTGGCTGAACGGGTCCAGGTCCACCGACAGGATCCGTGCGACGAGGATACGGTCCGCCACCTCCGGCGAGGAATCCAGCAGGGCGCGCAGACGTGCATTTTCCGCCTCCAGCGCGTCAAGGCGTTGCAGGCGCACCAGGTTTTCCAGTCGCTCGCGGCGCATAACGCGGTTTTCTTTCTGCAGCCGCGAGCGGGTACTCATTGTGTCGCCGGCCCAGTGATACAGCCGGAATGGCAGGTCGACCGCGAACCGGATCGGATAAACCACCACAGACAGAGCGCCGCGGACCGACTGTAATGCACCACGCTGATGATCGAGCACCATCAGGAGTACCGACACGATGAGTAGAAGAAACAGGCGCGTTCCCAGGGAGGGACCGCGGGTGAACATCGGCTTGTGTTCAGTCTGCTGCAGGGTCAATAGTCTGGGGTCGCCCGCCCTTGGTCTCGACGTGAGAAGGTGGCTCGCCCGCTATTGTGTCTGCTGACGCGTGTCTCCGCCAGCCCGGATTAGTCCAGGCCGAAGAGGGAGGGGCCGTGCTCGTCCATTAATTCCAGGATCTTGCCGCCGCCCCTGGCGACGCAGGTCATGGGATCATCGGCAATCACGACGGGCAGCCCGGTCTCTTCCATGAGCAGCTTGTCGAGGTCCCTCAGCATCGCGCCACCCCCTGTCAGCACGATACCGCGGTCCGCGACGTCCGCGCCCAGCTCGGGCGGCGTTTGTTCCAGCGCCGCCTTGACCGCGCCGACGATCCCCTGCAGCGGCTCCTGCAGTGATTCGAGGATCTCGTTGCTGTTCAGGGTGAAGCTGCGGGGCACGCCTTCCGACAGGTTGCGGCCCTTCACGGAGATCTCGAGGACCTCCTCGCCGGGGTAGGCGGACCCGATCTCGTGCTTGACCCGCTCCGAGGTGGCTTCGCCGATGAGGATGCCGTAATTGCGCCGCACATAATTCGTGACCGCCTCGTCGAACCGGTCACCACCGACGCGCACTGATGCCGCATAAACGATGCCGTTGAGCGAGATGACCGCGACCTCGGAGGTGCCGCCGCCGATATCCAGAACCATCGATCCGCGCGCCTCGTGAACCGGCATGCCGGCGCCGATCGCCGCGGCCATCGGTTCCTCGACCAGGTGAACCTTGCGCGCGCCTGCCCCCTCGGCTGATTCCCGGATCGCCCGGCGCTCTACCTGGGTCGAACCGTATGGCACGCAGACCAGAACGCGCGGGCTGGGTCGGAAGTAGCGACTGCCATGCACCTTCTTGATGAAGTGCTGGAGCATCTTCTCGGTGACTGTGAAATCGGCGATCACGCCATCCTTGAGCGGCCTGATGGCGGTGATGTTGCCCGGCGTCCTGCCCAGCATGTTCTTGGCGGCGGCGCCGACGGCCTGCACCGCGCGACCACCCCGCGCTGTCTCCTCGCGGATGGCCACCACCGATGGTTCGTTCAGCACGATACCTCTGCCGCGCAGATAGATCAGCGTGTTGGCCGTACCGAGATCGATGGACAGATCGTTCGAGAAATAACCGCGAAAGCGCTTGAGCATAAGTGTCGCTGACCGAGTTGGTGGAGGGCGGGTCCGTAAACGCCGGTAATCTAGCAACGAGGGCGACTATCGGCAAGGGGGGATGTATCATAGGCGGCTTGCCCCATGCGGGCATTTGACGACCTGGAGACACCGATGGCGCTCACCAAAGACGAGGTCAGGAACATCGCCCATCTCGCCCGGCTGGGAATCACGGACGCGGAGATAGGCGGCCTGACAGGCAATCTTTCGCGGATCATCGAATTTGTTGACCAACTCGATGCCGCCAGTACTGAAGACGTCGTGCCGATGGCACACCCGCTGCACATGAACCAGCCGATGAGGCCGGATGAGGTGACGGAGTCTGACAAACGGGACCGCTACCAGAAAAACGCGCCGAAGACTGAAGAGGGGCTCTACCTGGTCCCGAGGGTCATAGAGTAAGACAAACATCGGGATCGCCGGTGCGTCCTTCGGGTCGGGTCCCGGGGTGCCGGCGCCGTGAAATCCGCAGGAATCTGGCATGCACACACGTACCATCGCTCAGTTGTCTGATGCACTGAGCAGCAAGGAGATCAGCAGCGAGGAATTGACGAGACACTTCCTCGACCGAATCGGGTCACTGGATGGCTCGCTCAATGCCTTCATCACGATCACGGGTGAAGAAGCTATCGAGGAGGCCCGGATCGCCGACGCACGCATCGCGGCGGGTGAATCAGGCCCGCTTACCGGCATACCGATCGCTCACAAGGATATCTTCTGCACCCAGGGTGTGCGGACGAGTTGTGGCTCCAGGATGCTCGACAACTTTGTCTCGCCCTACGACGCCACCGTCGTTGCCCGATTGAAAGCGGCGGGGACCGTGATGGTCGGAAAGACGAACATGGATGAGTTCGCCATGGGGTCGTCAAGCGAGACCAGTTGGTATGGCCCGGTGCGCAATCCCTGGGATACCGACAAGGTCCCGGGTGGATCGTCCGGCGGGTCGGTCGCTGCGGTGGCTGCCAGGCTGATTCCCGGCGCGACGGGCACCGACACGGGCGGCTCGATCCGCCAACCAGCGGCGCTGACGGGCGTGACCGGGTTGAAGCCGACCTACGGTCGCGTTTCCCGCCTCGGCATGATCGCGTTCGCCTCCAGTCTCGACCAGGGGGGACCGATCACGCGCACCGCCGAGGACGCGGCGATGATGCTGACAGCGATGGCGGGACACGATCCGCGCGACTCCACCAGTGTCGACGAGCCCGTCGAGGACTATCGCGCGCGCCTGGAAGAGCCCGTCGACGGATTGCGCATCGGCGTTCCCGAGGAATTCTTCGATGCCGGCCTGGATTCTGCCAGTGCAGAGCGGATAGAGGAGGCGTTGGTCGTTTTCGAGGGTATGGGCGCCAGCGTCAAGAGGATCAGCCTGCCTAACGTCGGCCTCTCCGTACCCACCTACTACGTGGTCGCCCCAGCGGAGTGTTCATCCAACCTGTCGCGCTACGACGGGGTGCGCTTCGGCCACCGCGCCGAGGATCCGGTCGATCTTGAGGACCTCTACAAGCGCAGTCGTGGAGAAGGCTTTGGCGCCGAGGTCAAGCGCCGCATCATGACAGGCACCTACGTCTTGTCCGCAGGCTACTACGATGCGTACTACCTCAAGGCACAGCGGGTCCGTCACCTGATCGCCGATGACTTCCACCGCGCTTTCGAGGAGGTGGACGTGGTGATGGGGCCAACGACCCCGACGCCGGCCTTCGACCTGGGCGCAAAAACCGACGACCCCGTGACCATGTATCTGAATGATATCTACACGATCGGCGCCAACCTGGCCGGATTGCCAGGCTTGTCGGTGCCTTGTGGCTTGGTCGATGGATTGCCGGTCGGACTCCAGATCGTCGGCAATCACTTTGAGGAAGGGCGCATCCTTAACGTTGCGCACCTGTTTCAGAAAGAAACATCCTGGCATGACGCGGCCCCGGACGGGGTCTACGCCTGAGGGTTACGGATATGGAATGGGAAGTCGTGATCGGTCTCGAGATCCACGCACAGCTGATGACCGAGTCCAAGATATTTTCGGCAACGTCGACGGCCTATGGCGCGAAGCCTAATACCCAGGCCTCGCTGGTCGACCTGGGGTATCCGGGCATGCTGCCGGTTCTCAATCGGGAGGTCGTCAACATGGCGATGCTGTTCGGTCTTGCCGTCGACGCCACGATTGCGCCGCGCTCGGTCTTCGCCCGCAAGAACTACTTCTATCCCGACCTGCCGAAGGGCTATCAGATAAGCCAGTTCGAATTGCCCATCGTCCACGATGGCCAACTGGAGATCGTGCTCGATGATGGCGCGCGGAAAACAGTTGGTATCACGCGGGCGCACCTGGAGGAGGATGCAGGCAAGTCGCTACACGAGGACTTCCACGGTCTGACCGGCATTGATCTGAACCGGGCTGGCACGCCACTGCTGGAGATCGTTTCCGAACCTGATATCCGCTCCTCGAGAGAGGCTGTCGCTTACATGAAACTGATCCACACCTTGGTCCGCTATCTCGGAATCTGTGACGGGAACATGCAGGAAGGGTCGTTCCGATGTGATGCCAATGTCTCGGTGCGTCCTGTGGGTCAGGAAGAGTTCGGTACCCGCACGGAGGTCAAGAATCTCAATTCATTCCGCTTCGTGGAGCGCGCGATTAACCACGAGGTTGAAAGGCAGATAGAGGTCCTCGAAGACGGTGGCGAGATCGTGCAGGAGACCAGACTCTACGACTCTGCCAGGGACGAAACGCGACCGATGCGGTCCAAGGAGGAGGCCAATGACTACAGGTACTTTCCTGACCCGGACCTCTTGCCGGTCGAGATAAAGGCAGTCGAAATCGATGCGGCCCGACAGCGACTGCCGGAGCTGCCGTGGGCGAGGCGCAAGCGATTCAGCGACGAATATGGCCTGTCAGACTACGACGCAGGAGTGCTGACGGTCAGCCGCGGCATGGCCGACTACTACGAAGACGTGGCGAAGACGACAGGCGACAGCAAGTTGTCGGCCAACTGGATCATGGGTGAACTGTCGGGTGCCCTGAATCGTTCGGGCCTCGATATCGTCCATAGCCGGGTAGACGCCGGGGATCTTGCTCTGCTGTTGCAGCGGATCGGGGACAAGACGATCTCGGGCAAAATCGCCAAGGATGTTTTCGAGGCCATGTGGGAAGGCGAGGGCAGCGCCGACACAGTGATCGAGGCAAGGGGGCTGCGGCAGATCACCGACAGCAGCGCGATCGAGGCGGTTATCGAACAGGTTCTCAACGATAATCCGTCGCAGCTCGAACAGTACCGGGGCGGCAAGCCCAAGCTTTTCGGTTACTTCGTGGGCCAGGTGATGAAGGCGACCCAGGGCAAGGCGAACCCGGCCCAGGTCAACGAACTGTTGCGCAAGAAACTGGACAGCTAAATGAACGAAGCCGACACGTTGCGTCGTTTTCTCTTCGAGGGAATGGACACGCGCGGCGAGCTCGTACATCTCAACGACACCTGGCAGCAGGTGCAGGCGAATCAAGAGTACCCGCCGGCGATCCGACTGGTTCTGGGCGAAGCCCTTGCCGCGTCGGTGTTGCTGGCCTCGACGATCAAATTCGATGGGGTGATGACCATGCAGGTACAGGGCGATGGGCCCATGAACCTGCTGGTCGTACAGTGCAGCAGTGACCAGAAGATCCGCGGCCTCGCAAAATGGGAAGGGGAGTCGCCGCAGGGTTCCTTTGCTGATCTGGCCGGCAGCGGGCGCCTGGCGATCACAATCGAGCGCGGAGAGGGCCATGACCGTTACCAGGGTATCGTGCCGCTGACCGGGCACAGCCTGGCGGAATGTCTCGACGCCTATTTTGCCGGTTCGGTGCAATTGCCGACACGCCTCTGGCTCGCAGCCAACGATGCCACGGTCGCAGGCATGCTGATCCAGCGCTTGCCGGCCCAGGCTGAAGCACCTGAAGACGAGCACGATGATGACTGGCATCGACTGCAACTGGTAGCCGGAACGGTAACGAACCAGGAGATGACCGACCTCGCAGGCCCCGACTTGCTCAGACGGCTGTTCGCCGAGGATGATCTGCGGCTATTCAGGCCGAGCCCGGTCGAATTCAGCTGCAACTGCTCCCGGGAACGCGTCGCCGATGCCCTGAGGCTGATGGGTCGCGAGGACATCGTTTCTTTGATTGACGAGCGCGGCGCAGTGGAAGCACGGTGCGAATTCTGCAATAGGAAATTCCAGTTCGATTCCGTCGATGCGGAGGGCTTGTTCACAGAGTCCAAACCCACCGACAGTTCGCCGACGCTGCACTGAACCGCACGATAGCAGGGCGAGAAAAAGTCGGATCGATCGCTTGTTTACGGTTGAGGCAAGGGCACCGATGCCGGTATCCTTACTCGGTTCTAGCGGCATTTCGGAGACAGACGTCGGCTGCCATGGATCGACGCCCGCGAGGGCTGGTCGATCCACGAACAAGAACAGTTTAAGAGGGGGCTGTAATGCCGAAGATTTTGCTGGTCGAAGACAACGAGATGAATCGTGACATGTTGTCTCGGCGACTGAAACGCAAAGGATTCGAGGTTTCGATCGCTGTCGACGGTGCGGCAGCACTGGAAGCGGTCGAAAGCGATCATCCGGAACTGATCCTGATGGATCTGAGCCTGCCGATCATGGACGGTTGGGAAGCGACCAGGAGACTGAAAGCCGATCCCGCTACCGCCGATATCCCCGTCATCGCCCTCACGGCCCATGCGATGAGCGGCGACCGGGAGAAAGCCCTCGAGGCGGGGTGCGACGACTACGACACCAAGCCCATCAATCTGAAAAGGTTGCTCGAGAAAATGTCGGGATTTCTCGGCGACTAACCCTCATTCCTAATTCGGCTATCGTCGATATTCGTATCGGCGCATAGGCGGCACACTTCCGGATTTCACATCCGAATTTCCGCCCTTCGGGGCACCATTCACACAGAGAGGACAAACATGATCAGTTTCATGAAGAAATTCGCCGTCGCAGCCTGCCTGGCGCTGTCGATGGTTGCTTTCACCGGGTCTGCCGTTGCGCAGGACAGCCCGGTCCTGGATCGCGTCATCAAGAACGGCCAATTGCGCGTCGGTATGTCGGGTAACCAGCCGCCGTTCAACGCGACGGCACGCAATGGCTCCCTGATCGGCCTGGAGGTCGACCTGGCAAACATGATCGCGTCAGGCCTGCGCGTGGATCTGAAGATCGTACAGAAGCCATTTGGCGATCTGCTCGGCGAACTTGGGAAGGGTAACGTCGACGTGGTGATGTCCGGCATGGCGATCACGACGGAAAGAAGCCAGTCGGTATCCTTCGCCGGTCCGTACATGATGGCAGGCAAGTCGATCCTGACGCGCGACGATGCCCTGGCAAACGCCGATGAAGCGGGCGACGTCAACAGCGAGGAGATCACGCTGGCGGCACTGGAAAACTCGACCAGCCAGCAGTTTGTCGAAAAGGTCATGCCGCGGTCGAAGCTGGTCCTGGTCAAGAATTACGACGACGCAGTGCAGAAGCTGATGGATGGCCAGGTTGACGCCCTCGTTGCCGACATGCCGATCTGCGTGCTGACGATCCTGCGTAACCCGAATGCCGGGTTGTCGACGCTGGCCCAGCCGTTCACGGTCGAGCCAGTGGGTATCGCCATGTCGTCGGGTGACCAGCAGATGCTGAACCTGATCGACAACTATGTGAAAGCGATCGAGAAGATGGGCGCCCTGGATCTAATGCGCAAGAAGTGGCTGCAGGATAGCTCCTGGATCGCCGCGCTTCCCTAGGGGGCAAGAACCGACGCCGCATTTGCGGCACAACCGAGCAGGCCGGGCCCGGCGGGTCCGGCCTGTTTCTTTTGGCGGGTTCAACAAAGATGTGACGTAACCCACATAATTTTTGTTTTTAGTTAACAGCGTCTTGCAAAATATAAATATATGTTTATATTTCTATTCTTAGGCGGCGCAGTGCGCCGTGGACCACGACGTCATGAAGACAAAGAGACTACTCGAAGGCCTCAAGGCAGCGGCAGAGCCAACCCGGCTCCGCCTGCTGGCGCTGTGCGCTGCCGGAGAGCTCACGGTGAGCGAAATCACCGAGATACTTGGCCAGAGCCAGCCCCGGGTCTCGAGGCATCTGAAAGTCCTTCGTCGCGCCGGGCTTCTGCAGCAGTACCGGGAACAGCACTGGGTGTACCACCGGGTCCCTATCCAGGGTGACGGTGCCAGGATCGCCCGCAGTGTCCTGGTGTTGCTTTCCGAGGACGACCCTCAGTTCCAACTCGACCGGCAAAGACTGGAAGCGGTCCTCGACCGGCGCGCGGAAACTGCGCGGAGGCTGATCGAGGAGGGCCGAATCGCCCTCGGTGGCGTCGCCAAAGTCGAGGACGAGGCATCCATTGATGCGCTGATACTCAAGGCGCTCAACGGGGAAGATCTCGGCGAGTTGCTCGATATTGGGACAGGCGGTGCAAGAATGCTTCGCCTGCTCGGCGACCAGGCGAAGCGAGCGGTCGGTATCGACATTTCGCGGCCGATGCTCATGCTGGCGCGAAGCAACCTGCATGCAGCCGGCCTGGATCACCTGATGGTCAGGCACGGCAACATGTATCAACTGCGATTTTCGGATTGCAGTTTCGACACGGTCACCATCGACCAGGTTCTTTTCCAGGCCGCAGAACCGGGCGACGTGCTCGGCGAAGCAGCCAGGGTTCTCAAGCCAGGCGGC
>CAJIAD010000355.1_pt1 | contig 15957 bp, 18 predicted proteins | sample 9198981 | NCBI WGS metagenome assembly CAJIAD01 (sample SAMEA7708274, study PRJEB35096) | sediment metagenome | biome: marine neritic benthic zone biome [ENVO:01000025]; feature: sediment [ENVO:00002007]; material: shallow marine sediment [ENVO:03000034] sea grass bed [ENVO_01000059] ...
CAACAATATCCGACACGAAGGCAATCCCTGAAAATGCCGATTGTCCACGGAAATTCGTAGGTGGATGTCTCGATATCCGCCACCTGCTGCACGTCGTCGGATCGCATCACGCGCAGGGTGGGCGGCGTAATCCTCGGTTCGGCGCTCACTCAGCCCCCCGGGCCGCTCTAAGGGCTAACAGCAGGTCCTGCCATGACTTGGCTTTTTCGCCCGGCCGCCGCAACAGGTAAGCCGGGTGGTAAGTCACCACAACGGGGACCCGCCCGGCGCCATAATGGTGGATGCTGCCCCGCATGCGTCCGACCGGTGCGTCCGTTTCCAGCAGTCGATGCGCCGCGAACTTGCCGACCGCGATAATCACTTTCGGCTGGATGAGGTCTATCTGGCGGGTAAGGAACGGTGCACAGGTGTCCGATTCCGCGGGCTGTGGATCGCGGTTGTTGGGAGGACGGCATTTGAGCACATTCGCGATATAGACCTGCTCGCGAGCCATGCCGACCGCCCGCAACATCTCGTCCAGCAACTTGCCCGCGCGTCCTACGAACGGTTCGCCCCGCAGGTCTTCCTCGGCACCCGGCGCCTCACCCACAAACAACCAGTCGGCTTGCGGGTCCCCGACTCCGAAAACGACCTGGGTCCTGCCGTCGTGCAACGGGCAGCGCCGGCATTCTCGGGCGGTGTCCTGCAGCTCACCCCAGCCCAGGGTGTTGAGATCAACGGTGCCGGATTCGACCGCAATCGCGTCGGAGCAGTCAGCAACCGCTTCTTCATCCGCAGCGGTCGCGGGGTCGGCGTGGCGCATCAGCCACGGTGTGATCCCCATCGCCTGCAGGTATCGAAGTCGTCTTTCTTCCATCGACGGGCCGCTAGGCGGCTTCACTATGATCGTCAGCCTGCTTGCCTCTCTTGCGCATCATGCGCCAGACCTCGAGCGCCGGACCCGACAGTGCATACGTAAAAGCCATCAGGAAAAGCACGATCGGTGGATCCAGTGAAATCAACATGAAGATCGCCGGAATCACCAACATGAAGGTGAATGGCACGCTGCGCGCCAGGTTCAGGTTCTTGGGGCTCCAGTAGTCCAGGTTGCTGACCATCAGGGCGCCGGCCATCGCCGTAATAAAGAAACCGCCAATGAATGCGCTGGCGCCTGTCAGCTCGTACTCGGATCCGAGCCAGACCAGGCCGCCCACCAGTGCTGCCGCCGACGGGATGGGCAAACCCTGGAAGAAATTCTCCTTGATCTCGTGTGCGTGCGCGTTGTACCTCGCCAATCGCAGAGCTCCGCTGACCGCGTAGAAGAACGCTGCGATCCAGCCCAGCTTACCCCACAACCAGCCGAGATCACGGAGTACCGCGCCGCCCCACTGGTAAACCACCAATGCCGGCGCCACGCCGAAGGAAACCATGTCGGACAGGCTGTCATATTCCTTGCCGAAGTCACTGGACGTCCCGGTGAACCGAGCCACCCGGCCATCGAGCCCGTCCATGAACATGGCCACGAAGATGCCGATGGCCGCCTTCTTGAAATTGCCGTCCATCGCGGCAACCACCGCATAGAAACCGGCGAACAATGCTGCCGTCGTCAGAAGATTGGGCAACAGGTATATACCTTTCCGCAATGGTGTCGTACTCATACTGTTGATCGACTCGCGCGCTTGGTCAGAAGAACACTTTAGACCCGGCGTGCCTCGCAAATCCAGCGATGTTGTCTCATTCCAGCCACGGCATCATCGATCGCAGCCTGGCGCCCACCGCCTCGATATCGTGCCGCTCTGCCTGCTCGCGACCTTCTGCGAGGCTGGGGAAGCCCCTGGCGGCCTCCGCATCCAGTTCTTGCGCAAAGCTGCCGTTCTGGATTTCGGCCAGCATGCCTTGCATGGCCTCCCGGCTGGACTGATTGATGATCCTGGGGCCGCGGGAGTAGTCACCGTATTCCGCCGTGCTGGAGATCGAACGCCGCATTCCGGCGATTCCACGGCTGTGGATGAGGTCGGCGATCAGCTTTACCTCGTGCAAACAGCTGAAATAGGCAAGCTCCGCCGGGTAGCCGGCGTCGACCAGGGTTTCGAATGCGGCCTCGATCAAGTGCGTCAGCCCGCCACACAGGACCGCCTGCTCGGCGAACAGATCGGTCTCCGTCTCATCCTTGAAGTTTGTCTCGATCACGCCCGCGCGTCCGTGTCCGTTCGCGCCCGCATATGACAGGCCTATCTGCCTGGCCTGTCCACTGACATCCTGCGCTATTGCCAGCAGTGCCGGAACTCCCCCGCCCGACTCGAAAGTCCTGCGCACCTGGTCACCGATACCCAGCGGCGCGACCATCAGCACATCGAGGTCTTCGCGCGGCCTGATGCGCCCGAAACGGATGTTGTATCCATGCGCGAACAACAATGCGCTGCCGGTCTGCATGTAGTCCTTCAGGCACTCTTCATACAACGCCGCCTGCGCCTCATCCGGAACCAGGACCATCACGACGTTGCAGTGTTCGGCAGCCTGCTTCGGTGTCATGACCTGCAAATCCAGATCCTGGCACACCGTTCGTGTAGCGGATCCCTGCCGTAGCCCGACTGTCACATCAACCCCGGAGTCCCTCAGGTTGAGAGCGTGCGCGCGGCCCTGGGCGCCGAATCCCATGACCGCGACGCGCCTGTCGCGGATCATCGAGAGCCCTGTCTCCTGCTCGTAGTAGGTCTTCATGATTGCGTGTTCCAGTCAGTGCAAATCGTTTTCAAGCGCTTACAATACGACGCTTGCCAGATTCCCAATGATAGCTTCCGGACCCAGGAACCACCTCCATGCGACTCTCACGCTACCCCATTGCCACGCTCAAGGAAGTGCCGTCCGGCGCGGACGTGATCAGCCATCAGCTCATGCTTCGTGCGGGGATGATCAAGCCATTGGCCTCGGGTCTCTACAGCTGGCTACCACTCGGATTGCGGGTCGTGCGCAAGGTCGAGCGGATCGTTCGGGAAGAAATGGACGCGATCGACGCCCTGGAACTGTTGATGCCGGTCGTCCAGCCATCCGAACTCTGGGAGGAGTCCGGACGCTGGCAGGAATACGGTCCGGAGCTGTTACGTTTCGGCGATCGCCATGACCGGGGGTTTTGCCTCGGCCCGACCCACGAGGAGGTGATTACCGACATCGCGCGCAAGGATCTGCGCAGCTACAAGCAGTTGCCGGTGACCTGGTATCAGATACAAACCAAATTCCGTGACGAGATCCGCCCTCGCTTTGGCGTGATGCGGTCGCGCGAGTTCATCATGAAGGACGCCTATTCCTTCCATATAGACCAGGACAGCCTGGGTCAGACCTACGAGCGGATGTATGGCGCCTACGCCAGGATCTGCGAGCGAATGGGTCTGAAGTATCGCGCGGTTGAGGCGGACACCGGTTCGATAGGGGGCAGCACCTCCCACGAGTTTCATGTGCTCGCCGATTCGGGGGAAGACGCCATCGCATTTTCAGACCAGGGCGATTTCGCCGCCAACGTGGAAATGGCACCGGCACTGGCGCCCGCCGGGGAGCGGCCGGAAGCAAGCCAGGCGATGGAATCTGTCGACACCCCCGGCGTGAAGACTATCGAGCAACTGACCAGCTTCATGGACGTCGGTGCGGAGACCTGCGTCAAGACTCTGCTGGTGGAAGGAGAAGACGGCGGGCTCGTCGCCCTTGCCATCCGTGGCGATCATGAGCTGAACGCGATCAAGGCCGCCAAATTGCCGGGAGTTGCCTCGCCACTGGTCATGGCAGCCCCGGAGGCGATCGCGAAGGCGATCGGTTGCGGGCCCGGCTTTATCGGTCCCGTCGGACTCGAATGCCCGGTCATCGCGGACAACGCACTGACGGTCCTCGCGGATTTCGTCTGTGGCGCCAACGCCAAGGATGCGCACCTGCGCGGAGTCAACTGGGGACGCGACCTGCCCGAGCCGGAATTCGCTGATCTCAGAAACGTTGTGGAGGGAGATCCGAGCCCGGACGGAGCTGGCAGCCTGCGCATCGCACGCGGCATCGAGGTCGGCCACGTCTTCCAGCTTGGTCGCAAATACAGCGAAGCGATGAACGCGACGGTTCTCGATGCAGAAGGCCGCGAGCAGGTGATGCTAATGGGTTGCTACGGTATCGGCATCACACGTTTCGTAGCGGCTGCAATCGAACAGAATCATGACGCAGGGGGGATCACCTGGCCCGAGGCACTCGCGCCGTTCCAGGTGTTCCTGGTGCCGATCAACCTCCACAAGTCTCCCCGGGTACAGGAAGCCTGTGAAAGGCTTGAGGGTGAACTCGAATCTCGCGGGATCGAGGTCTTGTACGACGACAGGTCGGGCCGACCGGGGGTCAAGTTTGCAGACTGCGATCTGCTTGGGATACCGCATCGCGTGGTCGTCGGAGAACGCGGACTGGATGACGGAACCGTCGAGTACAAGCACCGCAAGAGCGACGAAACGGAGGCGGTCGGACTGGACGACCTGGTGAATCACCTGGCGAACCGCATCAAGGCGGCGTTGCCGGGCTGATCGGGATGAAGATGCTGGCGGCGATCCTGTTCTTATTGATGGTCGTGCCCGCAACGGCCCAGTCCGAGGTCGACCAGGAGCTGCGGAGCAGGCTGATCGAAGCGGTCAATGCGTCCACCAGTTTCAGGGACCGCTTCGACGCAGAGGTCTGGCTGACGGACATGTCGTCGCGACTCGCGAAACAGGTGCCTGTTAGCGAGCTACGCCTGGAGATCCTCCAGACTGTGCACTCAGAGGCGACGCGAGTCGATCTGCCGCCGGAACTTGTGCTTGCTGTGATCGACGTAGAGAGCAACTTTGACCGACTGGCAGTCTCCCATGCCGGTGCGGCCGGGTTGATGCAGGTGATGTTGTTCTGGCGGGACGAGATCGGACGCCCGGACGACAATCTCGTCGATATCGGGACGAACCTGCGTTATGGGTGCACGATCCTGCGTTACTACCTGGACAGGGAATCGGGCAATCTGTCGCGGGCGCTGGCCCGCTACAACGGCAGCCTGGGTAAGCGCTGGTATCCGGATCGTGTGATGAACAAGCTCAGCAGCAAATGGTTCCAACAATAGCCGCTGACCTACCCGGTGCGGAATGTGCCGGGTAACGACTGGGGCTGATCGATCTCGTGGACCGTGACCTTGTCGACCCGCGCGGACGGCGGTCCCTGCTGCAGCCATCGCGCCAGATCGGCGACCGCCCGGGGGCAACCACAGGCCAGCACTTCAACCGTGCCGTCGGGCAGGTTGATCGCGTGTCCGGTTATGCCCAGTGCCGTGGCCTCACGTGTAGTGCTCGCCCTGAAGAACACACCCTGTACGCGGCCCTGGACCAGGAAACGGCGACAGGCAACATCGACCATGGTTGGAATCTCTTTAAGGGCGCTTCGACCGCTTGTTGGTCAGGGGTTACCGCCCGTTTCCGTGGCAAGGCCGAGCGCCTCGACGGCCTTGTCCTTGGCCATCCGCGCATCCTTGCGGGCTCCGTTGTACGCCTTCTTCTGGAGTTTGTACTCGGCATCACGCAACAGGCTCTGGGCCCGGTTGATCTGGGCCGGTGCCGAGGCCTCGGCACCGGCAGCCTCCGCCGCCTCGATCGCCTGTCGCGCATCGCTCATTTCCTGCACGGGCGGACCCGCGCAGGCAGCGATCGAGAGCGCCACTAGAGACGTCGCCAGACAGATTCGTATACTTGTAAGAAATCGATGCATTTTTATGGGGTTGCATTTGGCGCCGACGTTCTGCAACCGCTTGAAACTATCAGGGGGTACATACCGCGTCAAGCTGTCCACCGCCTGATTCGTGACTGATAACGCCTCGGGAAAAATAGAGATAAATCATGGAAATAACGATATATCACAATCCACGTTGCTCGAAGTCGCGAGCCACCCTCGCGCTTTTGGAGGAAAAGGGACATGCCCCACGCATCGTCGAGTATCTGACTACGCCACCCGATCGTGATCGCCTGATAGCAATCCTTGGCATGCTCGAGTTGCAACCGCGACAGCTTGTTCGGCGCGGCGAACAGGAGTATCGGGATCTTGGACTGGACGATCCGGAGAAGACCGATGATCAGATCATCGACGCCATGACCCAGCACCCCAGGCTGATTGAGCGCCCGATCGTGGTTTGCAATGGTCGCGCGCGCATCGGCCGACCACCCGAGTCCGTCCTCGAGATCGTCGGCTGATGCCCAAAATCCTCGTCCTCTATTACTCGCGCAACGGCAGTACGGCAGCACTGGCCCGTCACGTTGCCCGGGGCGTGGAAAGCGTTCAGGACGCGATTGCAATCACGAGAACCGTCCCATCGGTGTCCGCCGAATGCGAAGCTGTCGCGGCCGAGATCCCGGCTGACGGACCCACCTACGCCACGATGGAAGACCTCAGGGACTGCGACGGAATTGTGCTCGGAAGTCCGGGCCGCTTCGGCAACATGTCTGCACCGCTGAAGTACTTTCTCGAACAGACCGGCTCCCTGTGGATGGCGGGCGCTCTGGCGGGCAAGCCAGCAGGCGTGTTTACGTCGACCGCTACCATGCATGGCGGCCAGGAAACGACGCTTCTGTCCATGATGCTGCCGCTGCTGCACCACGGGATGGTTCTCGTCGGACTGCCCTACACCGAACCGGCGCTTAGCGAGACCGTCAGCGGCGGGTCCCCGTATGGCGCCAGCCATGTTGCCGGTGATCCACCCAGCGACAAGCTGAGCGGCGAAGAAAGGGCGCTGTGCCAGGCGCTGGGGCGGCGCGTGGCAACTATTGCCGGAAAACTGGCGCCGGCCGTATAGAAAATTGTCCAAGACACTGCGAATTGCGGTCATCGCCCTGGTCATCGGCAATACCGCCATCCTGATGTCCTGGTATGGCCTCGACGACGGCGGTCGCTCGAATCCCGCCGGATTGATCGCGGCAGCCGTCGCCAGTTTACCGCTGCTGATATTGTTGCCCGGCCTGGCCCGCTGTCGGAGACGGACCGCTCAGTGGGGCTGTATACTGATTGTGTTCTATATCGGCTATGCCATCATGGAAGTGACGGCAAATGAGGCGGCGCGGGTGTTCGCCAGCGTGCTGTTGATCTCTTCCTGGCTGCTTCTTGGTGCGCTGCTGATCGCCGTCCGGCGATGGCAACCATAGTCGGCCCGAACTTACCCCTCGTACCCCAGGACGCCGCTGACAAAAGGAACGGTCAACTTCCGCTGTGCGGCGAGCGAGGCGGTGTCCAGTTTGTCCAGCCAGTCACACTGCGTCGCGATATCGCGCGGCAGTCGACGCATCAGGAACCTGGCAGTTGCGTCGGGCATCTCCAGCCCCCTGTGCAGCGCCCGCAATTGCAGCGCTGCGATACACTCGTCGTCATCGAGCCTGGCGAGTTGGAAGACCGCGCCCCAGGCGAGCCTCGACCGCAGGTCTGGCAGCTTGATCGGGATGGTTCCTGGCGCCGCGCCGGACGCGATCAGCAACTTCCCGCCGGTTTCCTGGAGGTCATTGAACAGACCAAACAGCGCGGACTCGAAGTCTTCGTGTCCCGCGACGATATCGATGTCGTCGATGGCAACGATCTTCCTGTCACTCCAACCATGCAGTATCTCGGCTCCCATCGATTCCAGCTGGCCCATCGGCAGGTAGGCTGATCCCCCGCCAGTGCTGTCTATCGCACGACAGGCAGCCTGCAGCAGATGCGACTTGCCCGCGCCCTTCGCACCCCATAACCAGGCGCCGCTGTCCGTATCACCGCAAGCCAGGTGCCGAATGAAAGCCAGGGCTTCACTGTTCGGCCCCGGGAAAAAAGTCTCGAAAACCGCCGCGTCAGTGAGGCGCACACCAAGAGGCAACTGCTGCATGGCTAGTTCCCGGACCGATGCGCGTTGCGCCAGGCCCTGGTACCCCAGGTTACGACGTAGTCCAGGCCGCTGGTCACAGTCGTTGCCAGTACGATCCAGCCCAGCGCCACGACGACTGGCGGTCCAGGTACGCCGTACGCCGCGTCACCAACGACAATGAGCACGTAAAGCAGTTGGCAGGCGGAATTGATCTTGCTGATGACGGTGGGCTGCGCGACGACAGTGCCGATAAATATCCGGTAGGCCACCCCGCCCGAGATGATGATCAGGTCCCGGGCAACGACGGCGACCAGCAGCCAGACCGGGACCAGTCCGACGTAGCTGAGTGTGACGAAGGTGCAAACCAGCAATAGTTTGTCGGCCAGCGGATCAAGGATGCCGCCCAACCAGGACCGCCATCCGAATCTTTTCGCCAGGAATCCGTCCAGCCCATCGGTCAGACCGGCCAGGAAGAACAAGGCCAGTGCCCATGGATAACCTTCGTTGAGCAACAGCCAGACGAGCGGGCCCACCAGCAACATCCGCACAATGCAGAGCAGGTTCGGGATATGTCGCAGCATCACCTTGCCAGACGGTAGGCCAACGCAACCCTGCGCTGCGTGTCATCTGCGCCGCCCGGTCCACCCTCGCCACCAATCGTGCTATCGAAATCCGGCTTGAGGACACCGCCAAGCCGTATTGCCTGGTCAACATTCTGCAGGTTCCCGCGCAGCCTCAGGCCGAACACGGCCCTGTCCCCTTCGATTCGACGGACGGACACCGATTCGATGGCCGTCAGGCCCTCCAGATAGCTCAACGTTCGGCCGTAATCCTGCAGGGACTCAATGCCAGCGATGGCAACGCCGATCTCGCCTTCTAGCGCCGCACCCGTCGCAACGGCATACCTGAGCGCGAATTCATCGGCGGCGCCCGGGATACCCGATTCGAGCACGCCCTCCCAGCGATTTGCCTGGTCGTCCTCGTAGAGCGTCCAGCGCACGTCTCTGACCGCGTCGAGACTGTAGCGACCCAGCAGGATCGCGTCGGCATCGTAACGCTGCCCGACAGAGTACAGCGACTGATCGAATCCACCCCAGACCTCGTTGAACGAGAGTACGTCACGGTCCTGGGCGTCCATCAGCGGGAATACCATCGGCAACCCCCGCGCTTCGGCCTCGGTCTGCAACTTTTCCCGCAAGGCGTCGTTGTCCCGATCCGGCAGTTCGTCTTCGGCCGACAGGATGAATCGCTCCCCCCTGCCTCGATCAATCGCCAGCAGCAAGAGCACCGATGGTCGCTCACTGCCCCAGATCTGCAGGCCGAGCTCCGTCAGCGCCTTGTTGATCGCCTGTCCGTCGAAACGCACCCAGAAATCACCTTCGCGGGTGCGACGAAACTGCTGGACATAGGCTTCGGACTGGCGAATGAGATCTCTGGTCTCGGGGCCCGAAGCCAGTTCGGTGTTGCCCACTACGCGGACCAGTACGGCTTGCATTGCCTCCCGAAAGGCGGCCGCTCTCTGTGCCTGGGTGTCCTGCTCCATGGGCACGGTTGCCTCATACAAACCGGTCACTTCGACCGCCGGCACAGGGGTCGGAAGACTGATGATGAGCAGGACCAGCGTGACAACTGCAGACGTTGGCGATAGACGTGTCAGCAATGTGCGATGTCCCTTGAAAATCGGTCATGTAAAATACCACAGTTCGGCTTCGCCCAAGCCTTGTCCTGGCTATGCGCGACGCCATCGCTTCATCGGATCCAACATGACGGAAACATCCACACTGACCTATCGCGACGCCGGGGTCGACATCGACGCCGGCAATGAACTGGTTGACCGGATCAAGCCACTGGTAGCGGCGACGGCGCGAAACGGCGTGCTGTCGGGCATCGGTGGCTTCGGGGGGCTGTTCGAACTACCCGGCGGCTACAGGCGACCGATCCTCGTCTCCGGAACGGACGGCGTCGGAACCAAGCTCAAGCTGGCGCTCGAAACAGGTCGCCACGATACGATCGGCATCGATCTCGTAGCGATGTGCGTTAACGATGTCGTGGTCGTCGGGGCCGAACCCCTGTTCTTCCTTGACTACTATGCAACGGCGAAGCTCGATATCGACGTGGCGGAGAGCGTTGTTTCAGGGATCGCCGAGGGTTGCCGCCGGGCCGGTGCGGCGCTGATCGGTGGCGAGACGGCCGAGATGCCGGGAATGTACCAGGGCGACGACTATGACCTGGCAGGGTTCTGCGTTGGCGTCGTGGAATACGACGACATCATCGATGGCGGAATGGTCGACGCGGGCGACGCAATCATCGGCATCGCTTCCAGTGGCCCGCATTCGAATGGCTACTCGCTGATTCGAAAGATCCTGGAGTCCACTGGCGCCGGCCTGGACCAGGCATTCGGTGATGGCACGTTGGGCGAAGCCTTGCTTGCGCCAACCAGGATCTACGTTCGCTCCCTGCTGGCGTTGCGTGAAGCCGTGGAGATCAGGGCGCTCGCCCACATCACCGGCGGCGGACTGCCCGAGAATCTGCCACGGGTGCTGCCGGACGGATTCCAGGCCGAGATCGACTCGAACAGCTGGGAGATCCCGCAGATTTTTACCTGGCTGCGTGACGCCGGCGGCGCGGCCCCCGCCGAGCTGTTGAGAACATTCAATTGTGGTGTCGGGATGGTGGCGGTTGTCGCGGAAGATGCTGTGGACGCGGCGATCGACATCCTGGCTAGCCATGGGGAAACTGCATGGCGTATCGGCAGCATCGCAGCGGGCGACAATGGCGTGGTGATCCGGTGACCAGTGGCCCAACCAACGGAGAGCCTGCGACGCTGAAGGTCGTCGTACTGATCTCGGGCAGCGGCAGTAATCTGCAGGCGATTCTCGATGCCGCATCTGCCGGCGAAATCAACGCATGCGTGACGACGGTGATCAGCGATCAGGCCGACGCCTACGGCCTGACCAGGGCCAGGGCTGCCGGCGTTCCCGTCCAGTGCCTGCCGGGGCAGGATTTTCCTGATCGCGATGCCTACGATGCGGCGCTGGCGGAGTTGCTGGAGACCCTCTCGCCGGATCTTGTTGTCCTTGCCGGATTCATGCGGATTCTGACCGCCGACCTGGTCAATGCGTGGCAGGGACGGATGCTCAACATACACCCCAGCCTGTTGCCGGATTATCGAGGACTACACACCCACCGCCGGGTTCTCAATGCCGGCGAGAAATTCCACGGCACGACTGTGCACTTCGTGACCGAGGAGCTGGATGGCGGACCGATTGTCACGCAGTCGCGATTGAGAATCGGCGATGACGTTGACGAAGATCGGCTGGTGCAGCGCGTCCTCGCCATGGAACACAAGATGTATCCGATGGTCATCGGGTGGACCGCGGACGGACGGCTGCAGCTACAGGACGGGCAGGTCGAACTCGACGGCAAGGTCCTTGAGGAACCCGTTATCAAGGAAGAGGAGGACTGGCTCCTGCCCTCGCCTGCCTGATGGCCTGCGGCTATCGCTATCAGGTCTTGGGCAAAGTGACGCCGCGTTGCCCCTGGTACTTGCCCCCGCGATCCTTGTAGGACTCGGCACAAGGTTCATCCGACTCGAAGAACAACATCTGCGCAACCCCCTCGTTGGCATAGATCTTCGCCGGTAGCGGAGTGGTATTCGAGAATTCCAGCGTCACATGCCCTTCCCACTCAGGCTCGAGCGGCGTCACATTGACGATGATGCCGCATCGCGCGTACGTCGACTTGCCCAGGCAAACGGTCAGCACGCTGCGCGGAATGCGGAAGTACTCGACGGTACGGGCCAGGGCGAAGGAATTCGGTGGGATGATGCAGACATCACTCCCGACATCGACGAAACTGCTTTCATCGAATGCCTTCGGATCGACGATGGCCGAGTTGATATTGGTGAATATCTTGAATTCCGGCGCGCAGCGCACGTCGTAGCCATAGCTCGACGTTCCGTAACTGACGATCCGATTGCCCTCAGTCTCGCGAACCTGCCCGCCCTCGAACGGCTCGATCATCCGCTGTTCGGCGGCCATTCGCCGTATCCAGTTGTCGGACTTGATGCTCAATTAGTCTTCCTCAATCACTATCTGTGGAAATTCCTCTGCAAGGCCCTGGCTGCGGGCCGCGATACCCGCCGCCATCCTGCGAGCGACATCGAGGTAGACCTCGGCAATCGCACCGTCCGGGTCCATGACGACTGACGGGCACCCCGAATCCGTCTCTCTCTGAATCCGGGCGTCCAGCGGCAAAGAGCCCAGCAGCGGCACGTCGTACCGCTCAGACATCCGCTCGCCGCCACCTTCTCCGAAAATCGGCTCGCGGTGCCCACATTCCGTGCAAATGTGGATACTCATGTTCTCGACGATGCCCAGGACCGGGATGTCTACCTTCTCGAACATCTTGAGGCCTTTCATGGCGTCGTGCAGGGCGATGTCCTGGGGAGTCGTCACGATGATCGAGCCACTGACCGGTACCTGCTGGGACAACGTCAACTGGATGTCGCCGGTGCCCGGCGGCATGTCCACGATCAGGTAATCCAGTTCGCCCCAGTCTGTCCCGGTCATCAACTGATTCAGGGCCGATGTCGCCATCGGTCCACGCCACACCATTGGCTGATCGTCATCGACAAGGAAGCCGATGGACATGCACTGGATACCATGGCCAGTAAGGGGTTGCATCACCCGACCATCCTGCGTGGTCGGTCGCTGACCGACCAACCCCAACATCAGCGGCTGGCTCGGACCATAGATATCCGCGTCCAGGATTCCCACCTTCGCCCCCTCGGCCGACAACGCCAGCGCCAGGTTGACAGCGGTCGTTGACTTGCCGACACCACCCTTGCCGGAAGCGACAGCGATGATGTTACGGACGCCTGGCAATGGCTGCGTCCCATCGGGGACGGGCGCGGCATTCACCTCCCAGTCGATGTCGATCTCGGCATTGTCCACGCCGTCCAGCGATGCGAGATGGGCCCAAAGCGACTTGGCCAGCACATGGGCATAGCGGTCGGCCGGTATCGGCAGCTTGAGCTGAACCGACGCTTTGCCGTCATCCAGCGTCACATCCTCTATTGCGCGCGCTTCACCCAGATCGCAGCCGAGAACCGGGTCGTGGTAACTCCGAAGGGCCTCGCGGAGGGTTTCGAGTATTTTGTTATCCAATGATTTGTCCGTTGCGTGTGGCGGTGGTTTGCCGGGGGTGCGCAATTGTAGCGAAAAACGTGCTCCGCGAACGGCCCCCGCGGCTTGGCGATTGGTCAGGCGGGGTGTAAGGTACGACTGGATGACAGGAACAGGCTGCAGAAGCCGCAAATCAAGCAGTGTCTCTGCCGCCAAAGGCAGGCTCAGCTGAGGTCAGTCCGTTTGTATGAACTCGACTGAAACGCGCCACAAACCAGCTGCTCGCTATGCCATAAGGCGGAAGTGCCCGTCGCTGTCAGGGGCCCGCTCATGAGCATCCTCGGCGGGCTCAGATCCAGCCGGCTCGTTTCGCAGCTCCAGCATATCGACGATCTCGAATCGCCGAAGGCCCAGAAAGTCCTCGATCGCCTGCGTGGCCTGGGCGGCTCCGCCGTCAGTCACATCATCGAGGAACTGGAGGTCGCTGACCGCAACGATACGGAATTCCTGGTCGACGTGCTGGCCAGGCTTGCGACCGACAAGAACATCACCCATTTCGCCCAGGGGATGGCAGGACACAACGAACGCATTGTGTCCGGGGTCGTCCTCGCGCTGAGCAAGGGCACCGGATACAACGCCAACAAGATCATCGAACTGTTCAACGTCGACGATGTGCCCAAGGCCGCGTTGTGCGAGATTGCCGGGGCACAGAAAAAACGTCTGGACGTGCGTCGGGTGCTGACCCAGGCCTACCTGCAGGACTCAGCCGAGAAAGCCACGCTGTTCTGGATCGTCGCCGACGTCGCGACGACGAAGGACACGCCCGAACTCATCAGCCGCCTGTCCGGTAAGGATGTCGTCGCAAAGGCGCACATCATCGACATCCTGTCGCGCTTCGACACGCCGGAGGTGCTGCAGGCCCTGGAAGAGCGACTCAGGGACCCCAGCAAGATCATTCGGAGCGCGGCGATCACGTCGATCGGGAAGCTGGGCAATACCAATGACGTGTCAGTCCTGTGCGAACTCTTGTGCGACCCCGACCTGGATGTGATGAACAAAGCGGCCGACATCATCATCAAGCTCAACCACCCGGATACCGTTCGCCACCTGGTCATTGCCCTTAAGGACGAGTCCGAATACGCCCGGCGAGCGGCGGTCGAGGTACTCAATGAGATCGGAGATGCCAGCTCGGTAAAGGACCTGTTGAACGCCCTCGGAGACGACGACTGGTGGGTGCGGGCGCGGGCGACAGATGCGCTGGCGAAAATCGGTGGACCAAAGGTCGTCGCGGCTGTCCTCGAATTGGTCAACGACAAGGACGAGGACATCCGGCGGGCGGCGATCGAGATCCTGAACACCACCAAGGACAAACGCGCCGTCAAGAAACTCATCGAAGCAACCACCGACGAGGACTGGTGGGTGCGCGAGCGTGCCGCAGACGCGTTGGCGGCCATCGGAGACACTCAGGCAATTCCGGCGTTCCTCAAGATGTTGGAGGGCGACGCCCGCTCGATCCCGTCCGCGGTTCGCGGTCTTGCCCAACTGGGTGACGCGCGGCACATACCGGCGTTGCAGGGACTCCTGACCCGCCCCGAGAAAGAGATCCAGATCGAGGCACTTGCCGGTCTGCCCCGGCTGGCCGATGCAAAGTCATCCCAGCAGGTTAGGAACCAGATCGCGAAGTTGCTTGATTCGGAAGATCGAAACGTCCGGCAAAGCGCGATCGCCGCCGTAAAGGCCCTGGACGATGCAATGGCGCCCGACGAGGAGGCGCTGACGGATGAGGCGCAGCGCCTGGCTGATCCGGCACACACGATGCTCGACGAAGATCATGCGGCGTCTGGTACGCGAGGCACGGTGCCGCACGTGCAGTCTGCACTCGACATCACGGCGTTGTCGCCCGGATCGCTGATCGAAGGGCGCTACGAGTTCATCAAGAAGATCGGCAAGGGTGCTTTCGGCACCGTATTACTGGTCAACGACCGCGTCGTCGACGAGAACCTGATCCTGAAGTTCCTGAATCCGGACGTGGCGTCCGATGAAGAGATGATCAAGCGTTTCGTCCACGAACTCAGGTACTCGAGGAAGATCACTCACGAGAACGTCATCCGGATCTACGACTTCCTGCAGATCGGCGGCTTGTATGCGATCTCGATGGAGTACTTTCCTTCCCACACCCTGGGCGACGAAACCAAGGACGACGAGCCGATGGACATCGGCAAGGCGGTGAAGTACGTCTGCGATATCGCCACCGGGATGAGCGTGGCACATGCAGCCGGCATCGTTCACCGGGATCTCAAGCCTGCGAATATCCTGATCGACGACGACGGCCTGTTGAAGATCGTCGATTTCGGCGTCGCGGCGGCGCGCTCGAGTGGCGATACGCAACTGACCAAGACCGGCTACGTGATCGGGTCACCCAAGTACATGGCGCCCGAACAGATCCTGGGCAAGGACGTGGATGAGCGGTCAGACATCTACAGTCTTGGCGTGATAATGTACGAGCTGCTTACGGGATCCCCACCGTATTCACGGGGCGACCAGATGTCGGTGATGTATCAGCACGTCCAGGGCAAGGCACCACCACCCAATGAAACCAACAAGGATGTCTCCCAGGAACTGAGCGATTGCGTAACCACCTGCATGGCCGTTGATAAGAACAAGCGCTACGTTTCGATGCATGCCGTCCGCGAAGCATTCACCCCGCACCTCCCGACGGATACGCTCTGATGGCGAGGATCGACGCGTTCCTCAAGCTCGGGCTGGCACAGGGTTGCTCTGACATTCACCTGTCAGTGGGCATGCCGCCGATGTTGCGTCTGCGCGGCGACCTTCTGCCCATCAAGTTCCGTGAACTGAGCAACTCCGAGCTCGAAGGCTACGTCAATGAAATCCTCGCGGAGTCGCAGCAGGAGAGTTTCAGGAAAGGCGTCGACCTCGACTTTGCCTATATGTCGGACGAGGGGCATCGGTTCCGCGTCAACCTGTTCCGCAAGGACA
>CAJIAD010000329.1_pt1 | contig 15646 bp, 10 predicted proteins | sample 9198981 | NCBI WGS metagenome assembly CAJIAD01 (sample SAMEA7708274, study PRJEB35096) | sediment metagenome | biome: marine neritic benthic zone biome [ENVO:01000025]; feature: sediment [ENVO:00002007]; material: shallow marine sediment [ENVO:03000034] sea grass bed [ENVO_01000059] ...
CAGCACAAAGCGCAGGCGAATCGGTTTGCCGGACAAGGACGATGTGCGGGAAGGCATCGTCACCTACCGGATCGCGGCCCATGCGGCCGATCTGGCAAAAGGACGATTCGGCGCCCAGGTGCGCGACAACGCATTGTCGAAGGCGCGGTTCGAATTCCGCTGGGATGACCAGTTCAACATCAGTCTCGACCCGGAGCGTGCACGCGAGTATCACGACGCAACCATGCCGAAGGAGGCCCACAAGCTGGCGCATTTCTGCTCCATGTGCGGACCCAATTTCTGTTCGATGAAGATTACCCAGGACGTGCGCGACTACGCACGGGATCGGGGGCTCAACGCCGAACAGGCGATCAACGATGGCATGACCGAGAAAGCGCTGGAATTCCGGCGCACGGGGAGTCGTGTCTACAGCAAGACCTGATTAGCAGGAGGAAGCAGTGCCAGTGCTCGAAAGCCTGACAATCGCAGCCGGCATCGGTGCGTTCGGCTTCCTCCTGTATTTTCTGAGGCGTCATTTCGCGGCGCGCGGAGACGGGGACACTGTTGCTGATGTTGCCCGGCCCGAAGATGAAGCCGCGACCAGGGAGCCGGCATCGACCATGCCGCGCGAAGCGGAACGCGGTCCGGACAGTCCGCTGGCGGTTCTGATCGAACAGGACATGTTCCTCAGCCTGGCCGGGGCCATCGACGGCGCCGTATTGATCCACGATGACACGATCCATTTCGGCAATGACGCCGCTGCCGGAATGCTGGGGGTCGTTCCCGGCGACCTCAGCGGCCTGCGCTTCGACCGTTTCGTGCATCCCGAATTCCGCGACTCGGTGAACGCCTATCTCAGGAATCGCATCGAAGGCACCGAGGCTGATCAGCCGTTCGCAATCCAGATCCTGGACATCGACGACCAGCCGCGCTGGGTCGAGATCAGCGGTTTCGAAATGCCCGGCAAGACCGGCGGGTTGCTGGGGTCCCTGATACGGGACAGTCGCAGTCACGCACACGAACTAGCGGTCGAGGAAGGCCGGGGTATGGCGCGGCACACCCTCGATTCCATCGGTGAGGGCATAGTCACAACCGATCTCGACGGGAAGATCGATTATCTCAATGGTGCCGCCGAGATGATGACGGGTTGCAGCCGCGACGTGGCGATCGGTCAACGTCTCGATGACCTGGTCAGCCTGGTCGATGAGGCTGACCGAAAGGAACTGGGCGACCCCGTGACGCGCTGTCTGCAGGAGGGATGCCGAATCGATCTCGGTCGCCGGACACTGCTGGTGACCAAGTCTGAAGGTGAGGAGATTTCCATCGAGCTTACTGCTGCGCCGATCCGCAGCGAGGGCCGGGAGATCGTGGGCACGGTAATCCTCATGCATGACGTCTCGGAGATCCGCGGACTGGCGCGCCAGATGTCATACCAGGCAAGCCATGACCCGTTGACAGGGCTCGCGAATCGACGCGAGTTCGAGCGTCGCCTGGAGGATGCAGTGACCAGCGCCCATGGCGGTTCGGCCACCCATGTCCTTTGCTATCTCGATCTCGATCGGTTCAAGGTCGTGAACGACAGTTGTGGTCACATGGCCGGTGACAATCTGCTTAGAGAGGTAGCGACCCTGATCCGGGACCAGGTCCGTGACTCTGACTCGGTTGCCAGGGTTGGCGGCGACGAATTCGGCATGCTGCTGACCGGTTGTCCGTTGGACAAGGCGAGACAGATCGCCGATGACGTTTGCACCGCGTTGCGGGATTATCGCTTCGTGTGGCGCGACCGGATTTTCAATGTCGGTGTCAGCATCGGCCTGATCGAGATCAGTCATGAGACAGGCAACCTGGAGGATCTGCTGAGCGCCGCCGATTCGGCCTGCTACGTTGCCAAGCAGAAGGGGCGTGGCCGGGTGCATGTCTATTCCGCCAGGGACGAGGCGCTTGCGCGGCAGCGGGGGGAGATTGTCTGGCTGCAGAGAATTCAGCGCGCCCTCAAGGAAGATCGGTTCGAACTCTATGTACAGCCCATCGTGTCGGTCGCCGGTCGCGTGACAACCGGCCCGGCCTGCGAGGTACTGCTGCGGATGCGGGACGATGCCGATCAGGTGATTTCACCGACGGATTTCATGCAGGCGGCCGAGCGCTACCATCTCATGCCCAACGTCGATCGCTGGGTCTTGCAGGCCTCCTTCGCAGCGATAGCCAGTGGCGCCGTCAATCTGCCGGACAACAGAAGTTGTACGATCAACCTGTCCGGGCAAACGCTGGGTGATGCCCAGTTCCTCGATTTCGTGGTCGACAGCCTCGACCATAGCGGCGTCGCCCCGGAAAAAGTCTGTTTCGAGGTCCGCGAAGCCTCGGTCATCGCCAATCTGAGCAATGCTGCGCGGTTTATCGCCGTTTTGCATGGGATGGGTTGCCAGTTCGCGCTGGATGACTTCGGCAGTGGACTCGGGTCTTTCGCCAATCTCAAATCCTTGTCCATGGACTACCTCAAGATCGACGGTTCGATCATCAGGAACCTTGATCAGGACGACGTTAGTGAAGCGATGGTGGCGGCGATGATCACGCTGGCTGGCACCATGGGCATACGGGTCGTTGCGGAACACGTAGAGAGCGAGGCTGTTTTCGATCGCGTACGGAGTATGGGCGTAGACTTCGCCCAGGGTTTCGCCGTTGGTCGACCCGAGCCACTGACACCGGCGAACTAGCCGCCCCGATTTGTTGGCAGGAACAGGCCCGGCGACGGCAATCTGACGAGATCTGTGACGTGGTCCTCTGCTCATCGAGCAGGATTGTCGCTATAATGCCGCGCCAGATTTCACCGGTGTGCCTGCAGGGGCTGCCCGGTAGTCGAAAGACCGTCTCGCGGACCCGGCGCTTAGGGGTCCCACACCAGAAAGGAAAATCATGGACATGAGTTACATCCCGCTCACGATGGGCGGAATCGGGCTTGTCGCGGCCTTCATCGTATACAAGCTGGTTGTTTCCTATCCGGCTGGCGAAGGCAAGGTCGTGGACATCGGATCCCAGATCCACTCCGGCGCAATGGCTTTCATCGGCCGGGAGTACAAGCTGATGTGGGGCATCGCGGTTGTTGTGATGGCCGCGATTGGCTTCTCCGATCTTGGCTGGGACACGGCTCTCTCGTTCTTCGTCGGCGCCTTTTGTTCGTCGGCAGCGGGCTTTATCGGCATGCATACGGCGACCAAGGCCAACGTCCGGACGACCACCGCCGCCCACACCAAGGGCGCTGATACCGCACTGTCGGTGGCGTTCTTCGGCGGCTCGGTGATGGGCATTACCGTCGCTGCGATGGGTCTGCTGGGCCTCGGTTTCCTGTATATCCTGTACGGCGGCGATCCGCACTCAGCCGAAACGATTCACGGGTTCGGCATGGGCGCCTCCCTGGTCGCGCTGTTTTCGCGTGTGGGTGGCGGCATCTACACCAAGAGCGCCGATGTCGGCGCCGACCTGGTCGGTAAGGTGGAAGCAGGCATCCCCGAGGACGATCCCCGTAATCCGGGCGTGATCGCCGACAATGTCGGTGACAACGTCGGCGACGTCGCTGGGATGGGTTCGGACATCTTCGAGTCCTACTGTGGGTCCATGATCGCGACGATCGCGATGGCATCGACGATGCCCGCGCTGCTGATCGATGCGATCGGCGATCGTTCCTACCTGATGGCGTTGCCCTTGCTGATGGCATCGGCGGGCCTGGTCTGCTCCCTGATCGGCGTGGGCATCGTGCGTGGTGCGTCGGCGATGGCGCCCGAGAAAGCGCTGCGCATGGGCACATTGGGTGCGGCCCTGCTGTTCATCGTGGTTGCCTGGTTCATCCTCGATCACCTCTCGATCAGCACCGGCGTCTGGATCTCGGTGGTTGCAGGTGCGGTCGGCGGCATGATCATCGGCCTGGTGACCGAGTACTACACTGGTGGCCCGCCCGTCCGAAGGATTGCCCAGAGCGGCGAAACCGGTCCGGCTACCGTCATGATCTCCGGCCTTGCGATCGGCATGCAGTCGGTTGTTGTGCCGATTCTCTCGATCGCTTCCATCATCTTCGTTGCCAACTGGGCCGTGGGGCTCTACGGCGTCGGGATCGCGGCGGTCGGCATGCTGGCGACCGTCGGCATGACGATGGCGATCGATGCCTACGGACCGGTTGCGGATAACGCAGGCGGTATCGCTGAAATGGCCGGTCTCGGGGAGGAAACCCGCGAGATAACCGATTCGCTGGACGAAGTGGGCAACACGACGGCGGCTATCGGCAAGGGTTTCGCGATTGGGGCGGCCGCGCTTGCCGCGCTGGCGATCATTACCGCCTATATCGAGGTGCTGAAGAGCCGTTACCCCGTTTTCAACCTTGAAATGTCGGAACCGATCGTCCTGATCGGCATGTTCCTCGGCGGCATCTTCCCCTTCCTCGTCGCCTCGGTGACGATGAACGCTGTGGGTGAGGCGGCCTTCTACATGATCAAGGAGATCCGACGGCAGTTCCACGAGATCCCGGGCTTGCTGGAGGGCAAGGCGGAACCCGACACGGTGCGTTGTGTCGAGATCGCAACGGATGCGGCGCTGAAGCGCATGATTTTCCCGGGACTGCTCGCAATCGTCTCACCTGTCGTGGTTGGTTTTACGCTTGGTGCGGAAGCCCTCGGTGGCATGCTCGGAGGCGCCCTGCTCGGATGCGTGCTGCTGGCGCTCACCATGGCCAATGCCGGCGGTGCCTGGGATAACGCCAAGAAGTACGTCGAGAAGGGCAACCTCGGCGGCAAGGGCTCCGATACCCACAAGGCGGTCGTTGTCGGCGACACCGTCGGCGATCCTTTCAAGGACACGTCGGGCCCGTCGATGAACATTCTGATCAACGTGATGGCGATCGTCAGCCTGGTGATCGCGCCCATCCTCTGACCTCATATGCAAAGAGGCCGTTCGCCGATGGGCGGACGGCCTCCTTGCTATCTGCCGACGCATGACCGCCCAAGCGCGGCAGGGACAACTGGCAGTCGGGTTTGCGGTCCCGGGCACTCGTGCCGTCTCCTGCTGTCACCTATTATCTGTATCGAACATGCGGGCGTCGCCGTGACGGATCCAGCGGGCCGTCGTTGCTTCGCGTTGAACGAATCCGACAGCGAACAAAAGAAGATAAGTCGGTGTGATCGATACAAGGACTGGATACGCCAAGGAATGCCATGACGTGCGCGCCTGCGCACGGTTGGCATGTATCGCCCTGATTGGTCTGGCGCTGGATCTGTCGGCAGCCCAGGTCGCGGCGGCCGACGAGTCGGCCGGGCCGGCAAATCCCATCCGCCTCGGGCCCGGCACGAAGGTTCGCAGCATCCCTTATCCAGCGCCGGAGCGTGTGCGGCTGGAGGTAGAGGCAGATGCAGATCGTTTCATCATCCTGCGACTCGAACAGGAGCATGGCGACCTGGCGCTGAGCTACACGCGGCCCGACGGCCGGAATGTGATCATCGACTCGGAACTCGGTCGCGATGGCCACGAAGTGCTGGTCTTGTCACCGTCTTCGACTGGTCTGCACAGGATCGATGTCAGCACCCCGGACATCTCAGTCAAAAAGCCCCGGTTCCCGGTCACCTGGTCGGTGATCGACGCCACGGAGCACCCGCTGGAGGTGGAGGCCCACCGATCCGTCATGCGTGCCACAACGGCTGATCCGTCGATCGGTGACAGAGATTGGCAACACGCGATCACCATGTATTTCCAGGCCGCCGCTCTGTGGCGCCGGCTGGACAAGGTTCAGGACGAAGCCACAGCAGTGTTCGGGGCAGCAGCCGTTTACTACTGGGGTTTGGCGAACTGGCAAGCGACTGCGGAGTATGCAGCCCGGGCCGCCGACCTGTTCGAAGAGGCCGGGGAAATGCGCCTGGCCGCCAACGCATGTGCTCTCGAAGCTGCGGCCATCATCGAAATGGCGACTGAGTCGGGCCGTTCGAACGATGCAGGTGAATTGTTCGATCGCGCCGACGCTCTGTTCGAGGAAGCCTTAGCTATCCAGGAAATCCTGGACCGCCCTTTCGACGTAGCCGCGGTCGTCAATAACCAGGGCCTGACGGCGTATTACCGCGGACGCTGGGACGAGGCCCGGCACCACTGGTCGGAGGCTGCCGACCGTTTCCATGTCCTGGGCGAAATCGGGCACGAGCAAAATTCACTGGCGAATCTCGGTGTGCTGGAGATCGAAACCGCGCGATTCGATGCCGCAATCGTTGTGTTCAGCCGCGTTCTGGAGATCCTGCCGGCCGGGTCGTCGCGACGCCTGCGAGCCGACACCCTGGACAACAGGGCGCGCGCCCGGATCGGCATCGGTGACTACCTGGGGGCGCAGCAGGACTTCTTCACCGCATTGAGCATCCACGAGGACATCGACAACGTGGAAGGGCAGGGTCGCTCGTTGAGTGGCATCGCCACCAGTTATCGCGCATTGGGAGAACCCGGGCTTGCGCGCAACTTCTACCAAAGAGCGCTGACCTATCGACGCACCGCCAACGACGGGCGTGGCCAGTTCTCGACACTGCGCCTGCTTGGCGATGTCGAGCGAGAGGCCGGGGACGATGAGGCTGCGCTGACATTCCACCGCGAGGCGCTGGAAATCGCAGTCACCGCCGAGGACCAGGCCAAGGTGAAGATCGCCATCGCTGCCGATCTCAATGGCAGCGGTCGCTTCGCGGAAGGTGAAGCGACCGCCACTGTCGCAGTCGCGCTGGCGGACGAGGTGGGCGCAACGCTGACCCTGGCCGATGCGTTGTCCGAGCGGGCCGTGTCCCGGCTCGGGTTGTCCGAAACGACGAAGGCGGTGGCCGACCTCGAAGCGGCACGGTCGATATACGCACGCCTTGGGATAGAGGAGAGGCTGGCATGGAGCCTGTATCTCATGGCGCGTGTCGCGGTGGCTGAGGATCGTCTGTCCGACGCTATCGATCTGACCGGCACCGCGATCGATTACGTTGAGTCCTTGCGTGCCCGTCTCGGCAGCCACGAATTGCGCGGCACCTACCTGGCCATCAACCGTGCGCCCTATGAGCTCCGGATCGCGGTCGCCGCGAAGCAGGCGGAAAGATCATCGGGGGAGGAGTCGGACCGCAATCGACGGCTGTCCCTGACGACGGCCGAAAGGGCCCGTGCCCGCATGATGGTCGACCTCAATGTCGAGGCCGCACTCGACGTGCACAAGGACGTGGAGCCGGCGCTGCGTGAACGGCGCGACGAAATTTACCAGCGCCTGAGCGAGCTCCGGCATCGACGGGCACGCCAGACGCAGCGGGCGGGATCCGACGCTATCAACCAGCTGCTTGGTACCCGGAACCTGGTCGCACGTCTGCGCATCGAACTGCAAACCGTGGAGGCGGAGCTGCATCGGCGGCACCCTGCGCATGCCGCTTTGGCCGATCCGCCGATCCTGGACGCGACGGGGATCCAGGACATGCTGGCCGACGACACCCTGCTGTTGCAGTACGCGATCGGCGACCGGCAGAGCTTTGTCTGGAGTGTAACCCGCGATCGCATCGCGCTGGCCCGCCTGCCCGGTCGATCAACGCTGGAGCCGGTGGTGCGCAAGGCCATCGAGACACTCAGGGTCTATCCGTCGGATCAGGTTGCGGTGCGCGCACGGGACCAGGCGCTGGCCGATCTCGCGTCGTTGATCCTGGATCCGATCACTGGACTGGACGAGCGGCGGCGCCTGCTTGTGGTGGCGGACGATTTCCTGCAGTACGTTCCCTTTTCGGTGCTGCCCACACCGGGTGTGGATGCGAATCGGTCGCGACGCCTGTTGATGTCTCATGAACTGGCCTACGTGTCCTCGATGTCCTCCCTGGCCGTGCGCCGGGGTATGCACGAAACGCATGCCGACGACGCTGCGCGCGTCGCGGTCTTCGCCGATCCGGCGATCCCGGCGAGGCGGCGCAACGTATCGGCGGTTGCAGATGGTTCAGCGACTGCGACAGATGCATTGCGTCGACTGCCCCCGCTCCTGCGGGCGGAAGAGGAGGCGCGGGCGATCGTCGGCCTGGCCGAACAGGCGCTGCCGGGAGGGAGCACCCTGGTTGTTGGCGCTGATGCGACCCGGGGCCGAGTCCTCGGCAAGGATCTTGCGGGTTACCCCTATGTCCACTTCGCTCTGCATAGCCTCGTCGACACCCAGTATCCGGCCCTGTCCGCCCTGGTCCTCGCTCCGGACCCGCCGCACAACGACATCCGGGCAGGTTTGTTGCCCGTGCACGAGATCGCCGGTCTGAATCTGGAGGCGGAGCTGGTCGTCCTGAGCGCCTGCGAGACGGCCCTGGGCAGGGAGATCCGGGGTGAGGGCTTGCTGGGCCTGACCCAGGGTTTCTTCAACGCCGGTGCGCATCGCGTCCTGGCCAGTCTCTGGTGGGTACCGGATCGCAGTACATCCAGCCTCATGCAGCACTTGTATAGCGGATTGCTACTGGAAGGAATGAAACCCTCGACGGCGTTGCGCCAGGCTCAGTTGGCGATCGCGAGCCAACGTCGCTGGGCCGATCCGTATTTCTGGGGCGCCTTTATTCTCCAGGGCGATTGGTAGGAAAGACGAAGCAATAGCGGCCACCGGGGGTGAGAGAATCCCGGCCCCGGCCGCAGTTCTAAAAAGAGGTGCAATGAAAAGTGAAGCACCCTTCTGTCTGTCCTAGAGGTATCCAAAATGAAACTGACACTCGTAGCCCTGGCCTTTTTCGGCCTCGGTGCCACAGCCCTGACCCCATCGATCTCGGTCGCCGGAACCACCCAATGCCGGGACGCCGGCGACCCGTTTGCCGAGTACTATGGCGCAACCGCCGACAAACGCGCCTGGTACATCACCTCGGTCACTTCGGATCACGAGGACCATGGCATACACCTGGTAGAGGGGGACTCGTTCACCCTGGACGTGACGTCCGATTGCGAGGTCGTCATGGCGCCCGGTCCGAACCTGTCCCAGCGCTGGGGTGGGCAGCGGCGCCAGATGACGCGACAGAGCCGTTTCCGGTCGGGCGGTCGCAAGGCAACCCACTCCCTGTGCACTACGCTCGGTCTCAGTCACGACGCGCCGGGCATGCCCGACACGATCGCCCGGCCACACCTGGTCCGGATCAGCATGATCAAGGTCAACGGCAACAGGGTCATGGAAATCAAGTATGGTCATCGTTCCAGAATGAAGGACGATTGCAGTAACGATGGCGTTCTCGACAATATCCACGGGGGCACCGCCCACGCTCAGGACTAGTTCGGGGAGCCGGGGACGCACCCCGGCATCGCGTTTATCGACGCGGCAGGTGTGGGCGGTCCTGCTGGTCGCTGGCCTTTCGTGGTCCTGGCCTGTACTGTCCGGAGCCGCTGATTCCGGTCCCGAGTCGCTCGTCGTCGCGCTGAGCAATGCGCGGCCGTCGTCGGACTTCTCGGCAGTGGGACTGTTGCTGGCGGAATCGTGCCCGGGGGGGCGTTGTGGCGTCTACTCGGTGTGCAGCGGCGTCCTGCTGGGTCGCGGCCGATTTGTCACTGCAGCGCACTGTGTCGAGAACAGGGACCGGGACTACTCGGTGTTCCTCAGGCACGGAGGCTTCGCCCGGGTATCATCGGGAGGCATCGCCGGGTTCTGTGACGAACGAAGCGCCTGTGACGCAATGATCAACGACATTGCGATACTCACGCTGGAGCGTGACTTCGCCGGCGTTTCGCCCGCTGCCAGAGCAGTCCGGGGATCGCGACGGGCAACGATCACCGGGTTTGGCGACAGCGGGTCATATCCGCCGGACAGAGGCGTTTTCAGGGCCGCGCCGGTTGACGTAGAGCCCTGCGGGACCGGCACCATGTGCCATCCCATCGGTGGCGAACTGCCGGCGCCCTGTAACCAGGATTCCGGCGGGGCGATGTTCGCGCCGGACGGCGTCATCGGCATCGCGCGGCGTTCGGAGCAGGGCTGCCGGGCCGGTCGGGCCCTCTACGTCGATCTGACGACGGAGCCGGTCGCAGCCTGGCTGGAACTCAAGCTGGGTCCGAGCCGGATGACGGAAACCGATGCCGCAAAGGCTCTCGAGGTCGACTGCACGACGCCGGAATGCTGGACCAGGACGGAATCTCATCGGCACGCGGTTGTGCTGGAGGAATCAGCACGCGGTCTGCTTGTCACACTCAACTATGCGATTCGTCATGTTGACCACGCTGATGGTCGTCGTGAGATCAGGCATTCGTTGACGGTGCTCGATCCTGATGGCCGCGCCGACTCTTGCCAGTGCACGGCTCTGGCCCAGGTGGCGGCGTGTGAATGCGAGGTGCGATCGCCGGGAAGCTGGGCTGTCCAGGTGACACCGATGGCTGGTCGCGGACCCTTCCAGGTGACCGGACGGGTACGATTCTAGGCCGGTCGGTGGGCCTTCGAACTACTCGGCGACGACCCTGAAACCCAGTTCTGTTATGGGTTCGTAGCCTGCATCGGGCGAATGTCTGCCGTCGAGCCGTAACAGGTAGTCGCCCGCGGACATGGCCGTCCCGGGTACGCTGACCGCGACCATCTGCTCGTAAGTCGCCTGCAGTCGTTCCACCGATTGCACGAACTTCTCCTGGCCGTTATCGACTCGCAGTATGTCGACACGGAAGTCGGCCATCGGCCCGGGGCCCGGATCCACCAGCAGCACGGTCGTCGTCATTGGCGAACGCACATGGACGATATTCGCCTGGAACGAGGAGGCAGCCCTGGTCGCATGGATGGGAATCACCTGCGCGCCGGCGAGCGGATCCACCGATTCCCGTTCACGGTACATCCAACCCGTCGCCACGAGTGATGCCGTGCATAGCACCGAGGCGGCGACCGCGTAGCGGCGCGTTCGCTGGAGACTTCGTGTGGTGCTCATATCTGGCACCTGCAGGGTGCGGATCTCCGGAGGAGCCTGGGTATCCTTGAGATACTTCGCCCCTTGCCGCATTTTTTCGGCGAGCTCGAGTTCTTCCAGACAGGCCTCGCAGTCCAGATAGTGCGTCTCGAAAGCCTCGCGCTCCTTTGCGGTGAGATGGCCTGCCAGATAGCGTTCTACCAGCATGGCATCAATGGCGTCCTGATGTTTCATTGGTGCTTCCCGTACAGTCTTTACCTACATACTGCACCCTGTCCGGCTTTTATCGCACCACGCGGCGCTTATTTTTTGCGTGCCGAAATCGCTCCGTCGATAACGTGAAGTCCCTTACGCCGTTCAGCCTTGTCGACGAGCCCCCGGAATCGCTGCTTCGCCCGGTAGTTGACCCTGTGGAAATGGGCATCGTCGATTTCCAGGGCATCGCAGATCGTTTCCTTGTCTTCGTCGTAGATCCAGAATCGTCGCAGTATCTGGCGATCTCTGTCCGCGTGCAGTTCGTCGAACAACTCATGCACGATCCGGGCCAGTTGCTCCCGCGACACCTCGTCGAACTGGTCTGGCATCGGATCGACGCTCGATTCGAGAACGGAAGTCTCTACGGCGAGTTCGCGAGTTGCGCGCCGACCGATTTCCCGCGCAGCCAGCTTCCTCGCGATGCCGTAGAGAAAACTATTCAGCCGCCCTGGATCGTCGAGGCCCTGACGGCGCAGCCTTGTCAACAGGATGATGAAGGCTTCCTGGGCCAGATCTTCGGCGAGGTTCGCGTCGCCAAGCAGCTTGCGGAGCAGAAAGCGCAACCCGCGCTCGTACCGGCGATAAATCTCCGCTTCGGCTTCCCGATCGCCGTCCCCGACCAGTCTGACCAGCCGGGCCGCCGCTTCCTTGTCGTCCGATGTCACCCGCCGAGTTCCCGAGTTTTTTGCCGGGACCGCGTCGATTGACTCGTTCCCGGTATGTTTTTTGATGCTGCCACGAGTCCGTACGCTCCGATCATATCCGCTGTCGTCGAGTGCATCCAGCGCCGATCGTCGAATCGCTGGAAGGTATTGAGGTTTATTTGGTCGACAGGGTGAGAGTTTTCAGCTTGTCGGCGCAGTCAACCTATGAGACACCCGTGACCTGGCGGGCCATCCAGCACGATGGCCAGGGACAGACAGCTCATTGGCCGGCAATCGACGTGTCCAACGCGACAATCATCGCGTTTTTTGAAGGGAGGAATCGGAGCGGCATCTTGCACACGTCAACTCGGCAATCTACGTGCGCAGGTCGGTAAATGCGGATCCGTTTCTTCGCTTCTCGGTGGCACTGCCACCACCCTGGTGCCTGACAAGGATGTTGGGCACCCCTTTTTTTCTTGCGGTGGAAGCGCACGTGGATCATAGCAAGCCGATTATTCCGGCGCCTCCGCCCATTGCCCGGTGGAGCTGCCCGAGTCAGGCCTTTATCTCGAATCGCTTGCGAAGTTTCTTCGGTACCCGCTTCAACTTCAGCTTGACGTATTTCGGCAGGCCTTTCTGATACGGCGGGTAGTCCTCGCCACGGATCAGCGGCTCGAGGTAGCGCCTGCCAGCCGCCGTGATACCGAAACCATCCCGGGTGATGTAGCTGCGCGGCAGCTTGCGCTCCTCGTTCGCGACGTTCGCCAGGTCCTCGGTTCCGATTTTCCAGCGATAGGGCTTGTCCGAGGTTCTGACGATGATCGGCATGACGCCGGAGCGTCCCTTCAGCGCCAGCTCAACGGCTGCCTTGCCGACTGCATAGGCCTGATCGACATCTGTTTTCGATGCGATATGGCGTGCGGACCTCTGCAGATAGTCGACGACCGCGTAGTGATACTTGTAGCCAAATTTCTGTTCGATCATCGCTGCAAGGGTCGGTGCGACGCCACCGAGCTGTGTGTGCCCGAAAGCGTCCTTGCGGCCCGCGTCTGAGAGGAACTTGCCGTTCGGCCACTTGACGCCTTCGGACACCACGATCACGCAGTTGTCCCAGCGTTTCACAGCCTGCTCGACCCGCGCCAGGAAGGCCTTCTGGTCAAAAGGGATCTCCGGGAACAGGATGATGTGCGGGGCTTCGCTGGGCTTGCTGCCCGCCAGGCCGCCGGAAGCGGCGATCCACCCGGCGTGGCGTCCCATCACCTCCAGGATGAAGACCTTGGTTTGTTTCATCGACCCGACATCGATCGCGGCCTCCATGGTGGAAATCGCCACATACTTGGCGACCGATCCGAATCCGGGGCAAACGTCAGTAGAGGCGAGATCGTTGTCGACCGTCTTGGGCACCCCGATGCAGGTGATGGGGTAATCCATCGCGTCGCCGATCTGGGAGACCTTGTGCGCGGTATCCATGGAATCGTTCCCGCCGTTGTAAAAGAAATAGCCGATATCGTGGGCCCGGAATACCTCGATCAGACGCTCGTATTCGACCCGGTTTTCCTCGATCCCTTTCAGCTTGTACCGTGCTGATCCGAATGCGCCCCCTGGCGTGTGCCGGAGCGCCTGGATCGCCGCCGGAGATTCGTGCGAGGTATCCACGATATTCTCGGTCAGCGCACCGACGATGCCCTCCAGGCCGGCATAAACCTTGCCGATCTTGTCGCGGTGCTTGCGAGCAGTCTGGATAACACCACATGCGGTAGCATTAATGACGGCGGTAACGCCGCCTGACTGGGCGTAGAGGATGTTTTGCTTGGCCATTTTCGGGTTTCTTGCTGAGTGAACTGAAGGGCAGTCAGAATAGCCTATCGGCGGTCCCGGGTCATACGGATTGACGATGCCTCGCCCCGGAGATAGCCTACCGGCCGCGTTTGCCTGACAAGGGAAGACAGACCCATGAGAATTATCCTGATCGGTGCGCCGGGTTCCGGCAAGGGGACCCAGGCACAAAGGTTGTCCGGAAATCACGGAGTTCCGCAGGTGTCGACAGGTGATTTGCTGCGCGCAGCGGTGAAGGCCGGCACGGACTTCGGCCAACGCGCAAAGGCAGCCATAGATGCGGGGCAACTGGTCAGTGACGAGATTGTCCTGGGCATCATCCGCGAACGCCTGGCCGAACCGGATGCCCAGGGCAGGGTTCGTCCTGGACGGATTCCCGCGCAACATCCCCCAGGCGGAGTCCCTGGACGTTGTGCTCGCGGATCTGGAGAAGCCACTGGACCGGGTCGTGCTGATGGATGTCGATTTCGACATCCTGCTGAAACGCATCACGGGTCGTCGCAGTTGCGCAGACTGCAAGCGTGTATACAACGTCCACACTTCACCGCCGAAAGAGGAGGGCGTGTGTGACGTCTGCGGCGGGGAGCTCACCCAGCGGGCCGACGACAACGAAGAGACCGTCTCGAACCGGCTGCGGGTCTACGAGTCGGAGACGGCGCCACTGGTCGCTTTCTACGAGGAGCGCGGCCTATTGCAGGTAGTCGACGCTGACGCCGGGATTGATGAGGTCTGCGAGCGCATCGAGTCCGTCCTGCGCTAGCACGGCGCTTTCTCGCCCATTTCCGCCAGCAGTTGGTGACCGACCAGTTCCAGGCGCCAACCCGTCAGGACACGGATTGCACGTTGACCCGCGACCAGGCTCTTGATCTCGGCGCGCGGAGCCAGCATCGCCGAGGCGACCTCGTTCTCTTTCGCAAGCCGATCCACGATGGCGTTGAGTCGACCGACCATCGCTGACTGGCTTTTTGACAAGCTGACCTGAGTTTCTTCGCTGTCGGGAAAGTCCTCGTTTGCAGGACTGGCCAGCAGGCCGAGCAGCGTGGTGCCATGACGACGCGCCACGGCACCCGGCAGGGTATCCAGACTGCCGAGATCAGCCTCGCTGCCCGGGTGACGCCGAACGAGTTCAAGCAGCGCATCGTCCGCCAGTATCCATTTGCGCGGCTTGTCGCGCTTTATCGCTTCCTCCTCGCGCCAGGCGGCCAGCGCCTGCAACCGCGCCAGGTCCAAACCCCTGAAACGTTTCCAGCTCCTGATGCGGCGATAGGCCGTCGCCGGATCCGGCGTGTACAGGACCGGATCGACCAGCGCCGCAAAGTCATCCACTGGCCACTCGGATCGTCCACTGGATTCCAGCTTCTCCAGCAGTCGCTGATACAAAGGTACGAGGTAGCGTACGTCGTCGGCCGCGTACTGCAGTTGCCTGTCGCTAAGCGGCCGTTTACTCCAGTCGGTCCGCGCGTGACCTTTTTCCAGCTTTTTGCCCAGGATCCGTTCTACCGCTGGTCCATAGCCGCATTGCTCGGGGAACCCGAGCATGGCCGCTGCAATCTGGGTGTCGAAGACAGGCGCCGGCACCGTGCCACACATCACGTGAAACAGCTCCAGGTCCTGACGTGCCGCGTGGAACACCTTGGTGGTGTCCGGGCGTGTGAGGAGCGCCTGGATCGGCTCCGGCAATCCGAGCGCAATCACATCGATACAGGCGATGTGGTCTTCCCACGCGAGTTGCAGCAGGCACGGCCTGGGGTAGTAGGTCCTTTCGCGCACGAATTCCGTGTCGACTGCAAGGTAGGTGGCATCTTGCAGGCGTGTCGCGAGTTCGGCTGCGGCCTGGTTGTCATCGATGAACTGGATATCGTGCATGCGGGCATTATCACAGAAACTCCATCCGGGCATGCCGCCTTTGGACACAGCGGTTATGATGCACGCTGCCGCTGTCCAGCGGACCGGCTGTGGCAGGACTTGGGTACGGGATGAACGAACTTTTCTGGGTGTTTTTTGACATCGTGCGTCGACGCCGTGGACCGGAAGATCTGCCGGCGTCCGGTTTCCTCCTGTTCGCGACTCTTATTGGCTACG
>CAJIAD010000427.1_pt1 | contig 15406 bp, 11 predicted proteins | sample 9198981 | NCBI WGS metagenome assembly CAJIAD01 (sample SAMEA7708274, study PRJEB35096) | sediment metagenome | biome: marine neritic benthic zone biome [ENVO:01000025]; feature: sediment [ENVO:00002007]; material: shallow marine sediment [ENVO:03000034] sea grass bed [ENVO_01000059] ...
GTAAAGCTGCCGAGCCGGGCGGCGGCCTCGAAGGCGCGCAGCGCATTCAGGGGAGGCAGGTTTTTCATAGCCGTGATAAAAACTCACACATATGCGTGAAATTATATCGATTTTTGCTTTCACATCAATAAATTAGAATATATAGCGTGAAATGAATACACATCAATGAGGGGAATGTCATCATCTATCACTGCCAGGAACAACACCGTGCTACGGAGACTCACCCGGTCGCCCATGCAACCCGTAACTCCAGGGCAGCCGCCGAGGCGCGACGCCTGCGCCGTCGCCGCCAGAATCACGAGTATCTCGACAGCTCGTCGCGATCGCCGTCGCTGTTTACCCTGCGCTGGTAAGCGAGCATTCAGTCCCAAGGAAACCGGGTCATGACACGACACAGCCCCTGGCGGTCTTTCCTGAGTGTGCGTTTCGGGCGTCGCCAGGCGTTCTGGAAGATGGCACTGATGCCGGACCTGGACCGGCGGTCCGAGCCCGGCCGCTGCAAACACCCCTCGAGCCCAGCCCCCGCAATCGACAACTAGTTCCGGATCCCCATGATCCGAGCGTCGATCGGGGCCGAGCCACTCTGCGGCCGACCGATATTCGCGCAACCTTACGCTATGCCTTGCAATGGCGGGCGTAGTCTTTTTGCGGATCAGATTCGACGGATTCAGTGATATCCAGCATGTTCGTGTCCAGCACCTGCCAGCTATCGCCCTTTCGCTCGAAGACTCCGACGATCCGCCAAAACGAAGTGGTGACATTACCGTCCGCCATGGTGTCCGTCTGCTCGTAGATCAGACGAGCGAAGGCATGGTCGCCCATGATCCGCACGCCGACCGGCTTCACAAAGGTACAGGTGATGCGATGGCCGCCTTCGTGGTATCGCGTCCATGCTTTGACGGCGCTCTCCTTGGTCGCCAGCCGGCCACCGTTCCCGAGATCCCAGTGCCGGAAATCCTCGTGGTAACGGGCGGAATAAGCTCCGATACCATGCTCGCGTAGCGTCGGACCCATGTCCTCCCAGAACTTCGCGACCGCCAGTTCATCCGCCGTGAACTCGTTGCCGGTGTCCGCGAATCCGGTTGCACAGAGCATTAATACGATAGACGCGGATAGTGCAATAGTGGCTTTCATGATGACCCTCCGGGCACATTCGCCGCCGATGGAATCGACGCCGTGCACAATAGGCAGGCGTGATTCGCACGACTGGAAGTCATCATCTTGCCGCCAACGGCGACAAGGCACTTGCAGATTCTTGCTCATTGCGAGCAAGAGCGAACATCCCGGCGCCGCAGCGCCCGGTGGTCTATTCCAACTCGATCCAGGTGGTCTTCAACTCAGTGTAATCATCGAAGGCATGGATCGATTTGTCACGCCCGTTGCCGCTCTGCTTGAAGCCGCCGAAGGGCACCGTGATATCGCCGCCGAAGTAGTTGTTGATCCCCATCGTGCCGACGCGCACCGCCTTCGCGACCTTGTGTGCGGTGTTGATGTCATTGCTCCAGACCGCGCCGGCGAGGCCGTATATCGAGTCGTTTGCGATCTTTATCGCTTCATCGGTATCGGTGAAAGTGAGCACCGACATCACCGGTCCGAAGATCTCTTCCTGGGCGATGCGCATCTGGTTGTTCACGCCGCCGAAGATGCTGGGCTCGTGGAAATATCCGCCCAATTCCTCCAGCACGCGCCCGCCGCCGAATAGCAGCTCGGCGCCTTCGCCCTTGCCGATGTCGACATACTCGGCCACGGTCTTGTACTGCCACTCGTCGATCATGGGGCCCATCCGGGTCGCCGGATCCAGGGGATCACCCGGCATCCATTTCGCAGCGCTGGCAACCACCTTCTCGATGAACTCGTCCCTGACCTTTTCCTCCACGATCAGGCGCGTTCCCGCTGTACAGGTCTGGCCACCGTTATAGAACACCGCTGTCGCCGCATAGGCGGCGGCCTTGTCCAGGTTGCCGTCGGCGAAGACGATGTTCGGGCTCTTGCCACCCAGCTCGAGGAACGTCCGCTTCAGGTTCGACTGACCCGAGTACTCCATCAGCAGCTTGCCGACCTCGGTGGAACCGGTGAACGTAAGACCGTCGATGTCCATGTGCGTCGAGAGATGTTTGCCCAGGCTGCCACCTGGTCCCGGCAACACCTGCAGGACCCCGTCAGGCAGCCCGGCCTCGCTCGCGAGCCCCGCAATGCGCAAGGCCGACAACGGCGTATTCGTCGCCGGCTTGAGGATGACCGAGTTGCCGGTCGCCAGCGAAGGTGCGAGTTTCCAGGCGGTCGTCGACAACGGGAAATTCCAGGGCACGATGGCGGCCACGACACCCAGCGGCAGGCGCTGTACGAGTGCGAGGGTGCCCTCCGGCGTTGGCGCGATCTCGTCGTAGATCTTGTCGATCGCTTCGCCGCTCCAGCGGATTGTTCGTGACGCCGCGGGCACATCGCCATACAGTGTGTCACCGATCGGCTTGCCCACGTCGAGGCTTTCCAGCAAGGCCAGTTCCTCGGCATGTTCGTCGATCAGTTCCGCCCAGCGAACCAGTACCATCTTGCGGTCTGCCGGCGCCATCGACGCCCATACTCCGCTCTCGAAGGCCGCGCGCGCGTTCTTGACGGCGAGCTCCGCGTCCTCGGCCCCACAAACGGCAACATCCGCCAGCGGTTTGCCGGTGGCCGGGTTGACGGTTGGTCGTGTTTCTCCCGACAGGGAGTCGCAATAGTCGCCGCCCAGGAAGGCGCGGCCGTCGATGGCCAGCCCGGTCGCCGCCTCGTGCCAGTCTGTCTTGGTCTTGTCGAGCACAACACACCTCTTCTGCAAGGGAAAAGACACCCCGGGCGGCGCCGTCCCTATAGGTCGGTCGGCCACCTCGTGGCGGTGCCTGTGGATAGGTTAAAACGCTACACTTATCACCTTGTGCGCGCAAGGAATCCGCCAGACACCATGAACGCCCCAAAGCTCCTTATTCCGGTACTTGTTGCCGCCGTATTGATGGCCGCCTGTGACCGCGAGAACACAGTCGCGCCTGGCGACATCGTGCTGCTCGACGGTCTCGTCTACACCGTGGATCCCGAGCGGTCCACGGCCGAAGCCGTGGCAGTGCGGGACGGCGAGATCATCTATGTCGGCAAGTCCGCCGAAGCGCGCCGGTATGCCGGTCCAGAGACGAGGATTGTGGACCTTGACGGACGCATGGTGCTTCCGGGCCTACACGACGTGCACCTGCACATGTTCGGCATCGTGGATCCTGACATCTGCACCCTGGAGAGCGAACCCTTGAGCCTGCCGCAGATCGCAGCGAGGGTCCACGCGTGTCTCGCGCGCTATCAGACGCCGGTCGGTGAGTGGTTGACGGTCGATGCCTGGAGCTTCTCCATCGGCAACCAGCCCGGGCTGGGTCTGGACACGCTGCGCGAAGCCCTGGACGCCGCGTCCACCGAGCATCCGATCCTGCTATGGGGCAATGACGGGCACCACGGTGCGGCCAACAGTATGGCGCTGGCACGCGCCATCGACGCCGACGGTAAGCGGATCGGGCTGAGTGCCCAGACCCTGCGTGACGAGTTTGCCGAGTATGCCGACCTGGTAGCCACTGACATCGGTGGTGAGCCTACCGGTGGCCTCAATGAGCAGGCACGGTATCTCGTCGATCCGCCATTGCGCCGTGACATGGAGTCGCGCGGGCCGTTGCTTCCGCAGATCGCCGAGAAACTGGCGTCCCTCGGGGTGACGTCCATCAAGGACGCCTCGCTTGAGCCAGGCTACCTGCCCTACCTGGAGAAGTACGCGCAGCAAGGACGCATGAGCTTCCGACTCAAGATCGCCAATCGTCTGGACCCGATCGACTATACGGATTCGGACTCAGGTGAAATCGATATCGGCCGCATGATGGCGGAACTGGCGCAACACAGGGATCGATTCGAGCCATACCCATTGATTAGCGCTAACGCGGCGAAGATCTATGCTGACGGCGTGATCGAGGGTGATCCGTTCGCCAACCCGCCGACCCTGCCCAACGGCGCCATGTTGAAGCCCTTCCTGCAGCCGCGCTTCGACTACGATCCGACAGCGGGTGTCGTGAGAATCGCCGGGTATGTCGACACCGGGAGTCAGGCCTGCATCGACGCACGCGACGCGATGGTCCAGGGCACGGACTCTTCGGCAGAAAAGAAGTTCATCGAGACCCACGGATTCCATCCGCGTCAGTGCCGGATCAGTCGCGGCGTGATGCGCGATTCCGAGGCGTTCATCCACGACTACGTAGCGCGCGTAGACGAGGCGGGATTCACTATCCATCTTCATGCAATCGGTGACCGTGCCGCACGAATCGGCACAGATGCGCTGGAGAAAGTGATGGATCCGGCTGCGGGCAATCCTCTGCGTCACACGTTGGCGCATCTCCATGTCGTCCATCCCGACGACCAGCAGAGGATCGGTCGGCTGGGGCTCTACCTGGCGATTACTCACGCATGGGCTGCGCCCGATCGTCCCTACGACCTGGCGGTTATCCCGTTCATTGACGAGGTGAGCGACGACACGCTGTACAGGCCGGACGGCTACTACCTGAGCAATGTTTACCCTGCTCGCAGCCTGATGGACGCGGGTGGTGTCCTGGTCGGCGCCAGCGACGCGCCGGTCGATGACCTGTCACCCCGTCCGTTCTTCAATATCGCTGAAGGCATCTCACGCATGAACGCCGACGGCGAAGTGCTCAACGCGGCTGAGACCATCGATATCCACGAGATGATCGCGGCCTATACGATCAACGGTGCGCGGGTCATGGGACACGAGGATCGCTTAGGGTCGATAGAGGTCGGCAAGCGGGCCGACCTGGCCGTGATCGACCGGAACATCCTGACGCTGGCCGAGGATGGGGGTTTCGAGGCGATCACCTCGATTATCGATACCCAGGTGGACCTCACCATGTTCGATGGTGCGGTGATCTTCGAGCGGGACCCGGACTAGGCTTCGACGTTGCGATCGATCAGGCGGGCTGCTGCTGGGTGATGCAATGGATCCCACCGCCGCCGTAGGCGATGGCGTTGACATCAACTTGGGCGACCTCGCGATCCGGGAAGCACGCTTGGATGATGTCACGGGCCCGATCGTCCGCCGGGATGCCGTAGCTCGGAATGACGACGCCCCCGTTTGCGATGTAGAAATTGATATAGGAGCTGCAGAATCGATCCCCCTTGGCGTCCGCTTCGGCGGCTTCCCCGATCAGGTGGATTTCCAGCTTGCGGCCGGCGGCGTCGGTCGCGGATTCGAGCGCGTCCAGGTTCTTCTGCAGCATAGCGTGGAGTTCGGAGCCGGGATCCGGGTCGTGTACCACCATCACGACGCCGGGCCTGACGAAGCAGGCCAGGCCGTCGACGTGGCCGTCGGTCTCATCATCCAGTGGGTCGCCGGCCAGCCAGATCACCTTCTCCCCGCCCAGCGCCTCGCACAGGTGGCGCTCGGCCTCGGCCTTCGTGATACCGGGGTTCCTATTCTCATTCAGGATGCACTGCTCGGTGGTCAGGATCGTGCCCTCGCCATCAACGTTGATGCCGCCGCCTTCCATCGTGATCGGTGAGGAGAATGTCTGGATCCCCAGGCTCTCCGCCACGCGGTGACCGATGGCTGCATCCTTGCGATAGCAAGGGTACTTGCCGCCCCAGGCATTGAAGTGGAACACGGAGGCCGCCAGGTCGTCGCCGCGCGTGACGAAGTTGGGGCCGATGTCGCGCATCCAGGAATCATCCAGTTCGCAGGCGAGGATCTCGACACGGTCGCCACACAATTCGGTCGCCGCCCGGGTTGCCTCTTCCGGCGCCAGCATCGTGACCGGTTCGAAGCGCGCGATGGTCCGGGCCACCTCGGCGAAACCCCGCTGCGTCTCCGCAAGGTGTTCGCCCCACAGGGCCTCAAAGCACGGCCATGCCATCCAGCAGCGTGCATGGGGCTCCCACTCTGCGGGCATCCGGAACCCGGCCGCCTTCGCCGTCTCGCCGAGTCTAGCTACCATGCTCACCTGCTCCCGCTTTGTTGTCGTTCCCGTCGAGGCTCATCAGGTTGTGATAGAAGTCCGGCCGCCGATCGCGGAACACGCCCCAGGCGACCCTGTCCTTGCGTATCGCATCCAGGTCGAATGTGGCGGTGATCACGGACTGGTTTTCGCGATCTGCCTCCGCCACCTTGTCGCCGCTATGGTCCGCGATAAAAGACGAACCGTAGAAAGTGACGCTGCATGTCTCGCCATCTTCCTCGCCGATTCGGTTCGAGGCGATCACCGGCATGACATTGGCGGCCGCGTGCCCCTGCATGACCCGCTGCCAGTTACCGCACGAATCCATGCTCGCGTCCGAAGGCTCCGAACCGATCGCCGTCGGGTAGAGCAACGCCTCTGCACCCATCAATGCCATCGCCCGGGCGGCCTCGGGAAACCACTGGTCCCAGCAGATGGCCGCGCCGAAGCAGCCGTAGCGTGTGTTCCAGACGCGGAAACCCGTGTCACCCGGCGAAAAATAGAATTTCTCCGCATAGCCGGGTGAGTCAGGGATGTGGGATTTCCTGTAGAAACCCAGGCAGCTGCCGTCAGCGTCCATCATGGCAAGCGAGTTGAAGTAGCTGTTGCCGCTGCGCTCGAAGAAGCTGATCGGCAACACGACCTCCAGGTCGCGGGCCAGGGAACCGAAACGTTCGATCACGGGGTTGGCCGATGTGGTACGGGCGAGCTCGAAGTATTTCGGATCCTCGTCCTTGCAGAAATAGGGAGTCTCGAATAACTCCTGCAACAGGATGACCTGCGCACCCTGTTCCGCCGCCTCCCGGATCATGGCCTCGCCGCGATCGAGGTTGCCCTCCGTGTTCCAGTCGCAGGCCATCTGTGTCGCCGCAAAGGTCACCTGTGCCATCGATCGTCCTCTCCCGGATTCCGTGTCGCGATGTACTCCCCATTGTAGTGCCTATCATCTGTCGCTGATCCGGTCGCGCCCCGGATGCTATGCTCGGCCGGATTGCCTACCGGCCGGAGGACGTCGCAGCGTGCAGATCGAGCAGCCAGGCCGTACAACGGCCATCGCGACCCTCGGGGCGATCTGCCTGTTCCCCCTGATTGTCCTGCCCGTGATCGTCGGCGCTTTCGTCGACTACATTGGCATGACGGAGAGCGAGGCCGGCCTGGCCACTGCCATCGGTGCTTTGGGTGCAGCGCTCACCGCCATTCCCGTTGCTCTGACGATCCATCACCTGGACCTGAAGCGTCTCGCGTATTCCGGGTTAATCATCATGGCGATCACCGACGGTCTGTCGATCGCGGCAGTCTCCATCCCCGTCGAGGCCTTCATCGCGTTGCGCTTCCTGTCCGGTGTGGGCGCCGCCGCCGTCTACGCCAGCGTCATGAGCGGCTATGCCGCGTGGCAGGAGCCGGACCGGGCCTACGGTCTTTTCATGGGGGTGCAGTTCGGGGTTAGCGCCATCGGCCTGTACTTCCTGCCCGTGGTTCTGCCGATGATCGGAATCGAGGGACTCTATGCGGGCATCGTCTCGATGGATCTCGTCGCGCTGGGCCTGGTATCGCGCCTGCCCGGGAAGGACGAGCGTAAAGGCGCCGGCTCAGAGGCGCCGCTGGAATGGAAGATCATCCTGCGCCGGACCTCGCTGGTCTGTCTGCTCGGCATTGGCCTGTTCGAGTCGGCCAACATGGCCCATTTCGCCTACGCGGAGAGGATCGGCGTCGCCTTTGAAATCGATCCGGGCCGCATAGGGGCCATCCTCGGCATCGCTACTGTCGCGGGCATCCCGGCCGCATTTGCCGTCGTGTGGCTGGGGGATCGCATGGGGCACCTGGTACCCATCGCCGTAGCTGCCGCCTGTCAGTGCCTGGCACTGTTGCTCCTCATGCAGAGTTCGGCGGAAGCCGTCTACGTGATCGCCATGTGCATGCTGAGCATCGGCTGGGCGTTCTCACTGCCCTATTTCCAGGCGGTGGAGGCTGAACTGGACCCCGGTGGCAGCGTTGTCGTCGCGGGTGGTTTTGCGACGAGTCTCGGCGCATCCCTGGGCCCCGCGGTGGCCGCGATGCTGGTCATGCCGGGGCAGTACGCCGGCATCTTTGTCGCAGCGATCGGAACCTATGTGCTGGTCGTCGGCTTGATGCGGTTTGTGATTCTGCGCATGCCCCGGTCGGCGTAGGGGCGGCCAGCGCTAGTGGACGGGCGCCCCGGCGTGTGTCTCACCGCCTGCCGCGCGTCCCAGCTGGTTGGGTGGCACATAGTCGAAGATGAAGGTGATGCGGTCTTCCTTGCCCTTGTTCATCACGCTATGGGTCTTCTGATTGTTGATCTCGTAGGCGTGCCCGATCTCGAACTGGTGTGGGCGGCCGTCGATCATGAACCGGACCCTCGGATTCGTTGTGATCGGCACGTGGATGCGATGCCCGCAGTGGAATGATGGATGCGTATCGGTATGGGGCTTGATCTTGCCACCGGCGAGGAGCTTGGCCGCCATGGCCCGGATAATCGTGCCCCCCGGCGGGTAGTGCTGACGGATGATGTCCTGCATCAGCGGTAGCGCAACCTCGGCCAGCCGATCCCAGCCGGCTTCCTTGCGTACCTCGATCTGCGGCCACTTCTCCAGGTGTGCGAACACCATCACGATGGACTCGGTCTGGCGGTGAACGTCGTAAGCCTGTTGCCGGTGTAGTTGCTCGCGCCAGGCTTCGTCATCCTGGGCAAGCACGGCGTCCGCAAGCGCAGCGCTGTCGACGGGGCCAAGGTCTCGTAACAGGCAGTCGATATTCATTCGGATCGGTAGCGCCGGAACAAAAACCGGGACCGCCTTGCGGCGATCCCGGTTCCTCGCAATGACTCTGTCAGCGCGCTATTCACTCCCGCCGAAGTAGGTCCTGAAGTTCAGGCCCCAGGTCCTGGGCCTGATGACCGACGCGCGCGCCAGGTTCCAGCGATCACTGTAGAACTGCTCCGCGTATTCGTCGAACACATTGTCTATGTAGAGCATGGCCGTCCAGCGGTCCGAATCGAGACCGGCACGCAGGTTGAAGACGCTGTAGGAATCCTGCTCACGCACTTCGTTGTCGAAGGCGGTCGATGCGATGCCTTCCAGATTGTTGTTCGACTCGCCGGTGTATTCATAGATTCCCCTGATGAACGGCGCACCGTTCAGTACCTGCCGCTCGAATCCGTAGCGAACCGAAAGGCTGCCCTTCCAGTCAGGCACCAGCGGTAGGTCAGTGCCGTCTGCCGCGACTTTTTCACCTGGTGTACCAGGGAAGAGTACGGCATCCTCGGACAGTTCCGCATTGGTGTAGCCCACGTTACCCGTGACGTCCCAGTTGTCGCCCGGTACCCAGCTGAAGTCTGCCTCCATTCCCTTGATCTCGGCTTCCGGGAAGTTGACGATGCCGAGTGTAAACAACAACGGATCGGGGTCATTGGTCTCTACCTGGATGTCGTCCCATTTCATGTAGTAGAACGTGACGTTGGTCTGCAGGGTATTGCCAAGCCAGGACGACTTGGTGCCGATCTCGTAGTTCTTCACCTTGTCGGAATCGAAGGTATTGAACTCGCCGTTGGCGCCGAATACCGACTGTCGTCTACCGACATTCGATCCACCGCGGCGGAAACCCTCGGAGTAGGTCGCATACACCATCTTGTCTTCGTTGAAGAAATAGGTGCCATTGATCTTGGGGACAAAGTCGTTCTCGTCCGAGTCCGAGTCGTTGTCGGCCGTACAGTTTCTGACCCCACGTTGCGGGATACCGTCGAGCGCAAATTGATCCCTGTCGCCACAGGCCGGGCTTTGGGCCCCAGGCGCATTGACGGAGTTCGTCTGGATCAGGTTGCGATCCTGTTCCACATCGTAGAACCGACCGCCGAATGTCATGGAGAAATTGTCGGTGAACTGATAGGACACTTCGCCGAACAGGGCTTTCTGCGTCAGCTCGCTCTCGTAGACGCCGTGCCACCAGTTGTCCGAGGCACGCTCGAAGGAGCCGAGGTAGTAGTAGTGCAGGTAGCTAAGATAAGCGAAGGCGCCCGAGCAACCTGGCCGCGCTGCGTAGGCCGGCCCGCAATTATCACCCTGGCCCTCGACGTTGGCACGGAAGATGGTCGGGTCTTCCTCGCTCTTGTTGTAGAACACACCCATGATGCCCGACCATTTGCTGTCCAGGTCGGCCGGCGTCGACAGCCGGGCCTCGAAAGTCCAACGGTTCGTATGGCCATGGTCCGTCGAATAGGCATGGGGATCGCCGCCCCAATCGTAGATGGTTGCATATGGGTAGAAGGAGCGAACGTAATCCCCGATCTGCTGGAAACCCTGCAGATAGGCCGTCGAATCTGCTTCGTACTTGGTCTCGCGATCGAAATAGGCACCCGTAACCAGCAGGTCCGCAAATCCGAGGCTGCCCTCGCCGGTTAGCGCCAGTTGGTACCACTCTTCCGACCAGTCCTCGTTGTTGAATCGCAGTTGCTCGTAATCACCAAGACCGCGTCCGGCGTAATCACGCTCATTAATGTCTGTGTCACCAAAGCCGTCCGTATCGGTCTTCTGGTAAATGCCCTGGAAATCAACCGTCCAGCTATCCGTCGGCAACCAGCGAACGCCCACACGGCCGCCCTTGACGGTATTCTCGTTGACGTCGTCGTCTACCCAGCGTGCGTTATCGAAGGTGCCGCCGGGGCTGGCACCGAGCACATTGTCAATGTAACCCTGCTCGTTCGCATAGAATCCCACCACGCGGACAGCGAGTTTGTCCTCGATGATCGGGTAATTGAGCATCACGTTGCCTTCGTAGCCGAGATCGTCGCTTTCCTCCATGGCGTTGGCGGTGACGTCGACCCAGCCATCCATCGATGTCGTGTCGGGCTTGTTGGTCAGGATACGGAGCGTGCCGCACTGTGAAGCATCACCGAACAGGGTGCCCTGGGGGCCGCTGAGGGCTTCGACACGCTCGATGTCGACCAGGCGGGGATCGGGGTTGAATCCTGCGACCGTGATCGGCTGCTCGTCCAGATAGACTGATGTCGTCGGGTTGTCGCTGAAGGCAACGCCGGAGACGGCACAGCCGCGCATGATGACATTGGTGCCGCCAGGCTCGCGACGCCCGAAGGACAGGCCAGGGATCTGTCCTGCATAGTCGTCCAGCTGCTTGAAACCCTGGGCGACGATCTCTTCGTTGGGGAAGGCCGTGATGGCCATGGGCACATCTTGCAGGCTCTCGGCTCGCTTGGTTGCGGTGACGACCACTTCCTCGATCGCCCGCATATTGTCTTGCTGGTTTGCCGCCTGCTGGTCCGCTTCGGACTGCGCCATCGCCGTTTGCACGTAGGCGCTTGGAAGACCCGCACATGCCGCCGAGACTGCTATTGATAGCGCCCGACGCCGGGCCTCCATCGATGATTCTTGCTTGACCTTCATCGTCTCCCCCCGGAATGTTCTGTTGTATTTTTTTGACAACCGCTCGGCCGATACTATCCAAACTGGGAGCGGAACGCTATTGGGCGGTGTTTTTGCTTAATATTTCAAACAGAACGCGTCACAGAAGTCGCCGTATAATCGTCGCGACCGGTATCACGACGCCATCAATAAGGACGACTGGATGAGCGATTTCACATGACCGTACTCGTAGCGACATCCGTGGTCAGGGGCAGCCGCCAGGGCGAAAGCCATGGCGGCGTGTTTCTCATCGATATCGACCAACAGCGCGTCGCCCAGGCCATCGACTGGAACACCACCGGGATCGACTGGCAGGGCCGCGGCTGGGATCGTGGCATGCGTGGCATCGAATTCGACGGCGACCGCGTGTTCATCGCCGCGAGCGACGAGTTGTTCGTCTACACGCCGGAGTTCGAACTGATCGGGTCCTACCGCTCGCCGTACCTGAAACACTGTCACGAGATCTCAAGGCATGAGCGTCGGCTTTACCTGACATCGACCGGCTACGACTCGATTCTCGGATTCGACCTGGACAAGATGGAGTTCTCCTGGGGGCTGCACGTCCGCAAGCCAGACGAGGAGTTCATTGGTCGACCGTTCCACCCCGGCGGGACGAACGGCCCTCCATTGGAGAACCACCTGCACCTCAACAATGTTGTTTGCAATGAGAAGGGGATGTATATCAGCGGCCTGCGAACAGGCGGGCTCGTGGCCTACACGGGCACCGCGATCCGTACTGTAGTCAGTCTCCCGGCAGGCACGCACAATGCCAAGCCTTTCAAAGACGGTGTGCTGTTCAATGATACAGAGTCAGACGCCGTCCGTTTCGTGTCCCGCGACAAGCAAAGAATCTTCCACGTGCCGCGTTACCCGGAAAGTGAGCTCACACATTCTGAATTCGATGATTCCAGGATCGCGCGCCAGGGCTTCGGTCGGGGACTGTGCGTCGTGAGTGATTTCCTTGTCGCCGCGGGCTCGTCACCCTCGACGATCACGCTGCACGATCTCGACTCGATGAAGACGACGCTGAGTATCAACCTCACCATGGATGTTCGCAACGCCATCCACGGTCTCGAGGTCTGGCCCTACGATACGCCGGGTTAGCCGGACTGGCCGATTGACTCGTAGTCGGCGTAACGCTCCAGCACCGGCTCGAGTACCTCGATCAGCTCGCCCAGGTGGGCCTCGTGATTCCGCCAGAAGTGGATCGACTTGGTGTATACAGGCTGGCGAACCTGCTCCGAGCTCGCGGTCCGCACCGGACGATCCGTTTCATAGAACGACGCGCAGGCGTCCTCCCAGGGTAACTCGCAGTAGTCGATGAGCCTGCGAACCTGGTTGTCGAAGTCCGTCACCATGTCCTCGTACTGGACGGTCAATACCCTCCCGGGAAGCACCTCGTGCCAGTGGTCCATCATGCGCTGGTACTGCAGGAAGTACTCGCCGATATCCGTCAGGTCGTAGGTAAAGGTCTGGCCGCGTGCGAAAAGCTGGCGGAAACAACTGAGGCAGGAATCCAGCGGGTAGCGCCGTGCATCGATGATCTTCGCGTTTGGCAGGATCAGGTGAATCAGGCCAACCGATGGGAAATTGTTCGGCATCTTGTCGACGAAGCGCGGCGCACCCTCGGTACGATGTAGTTGCGCGCGCCGGAGATAGTCTTGGCCCAGCATGGCGAAGTGTTTCGCCCCCAACTCGCGTACCGCCTCCGGGTAGTTGATGCCGTCGGCGCGATTACGATTGAGCGACGATGCCACCTGGCCCAGGTAGTGCAGCTCGGATGTCCCCTCCACCATGCTGTGGCTTGCGAGAATCTGTTCGATCAGGGTGGAACCAGAACGCGGCAAACCCAATACGAAGATCGGCGAGGGATCGGGATCCCCAACCGCCGTGTGTTTTTCGAACAGTTCTTTGCCGAAAACGTCTATCAGGGCGTCGTTGGTCACTTCGGTCTGGACAGGGTCGTAGATCTCCACGGCACGACGTCCTGCGTTGCCATCCGCGTAGTAACCCCAGGCCTTCTCGAAGTCGCCCCGGTCCTCGTAGGCCTTGGCGAGTGCAAACTGGAGATTGAACCTGGACTCGTCGTCGACTTCCTCGTCGTCCAGTTTCGATTCCATCGTTTCGATGTCCTCATCGCTGAGCCGATAGGTCTTGAGGTTGGCGAGGCTCCAATAGGTCTCCCCGTTGTTCGGCCTTAGCTCGATGCACTCCCGGTATGCTTCGACGGCTTCATCCTGCCGCCCGATGGTTTTCAATACATGGGCGAGTCCGAGCCTTGCGCCGGGGTGATTCGGGCGCAGTTCGAGGACACGCTCGTATGCCTCGAGTGCCTCATAGGTCAGGGCTGCAGCGCTAAGCGTCGATCCCAGCATGAATGGTGCCTGAAAATTCGTTGGTTCAAGCTGGATGACCTTACGTAGCCACTCAATGGCCTCAGCAAACTGGTTCTGTTCCTTCAGGCTGTGACCCAGATCCAGCATCGCCCCGACGAAGTCGGGCGCAATGGCCACAGCCCTACGGAGCCGTGATTCCGCCTCATCGATGCGTCCCTGCCGCATCAGCGTAATGCCCAGCAGTCGCAACGCATCGACATTGTCGGGATGCTCGCGGATCACATCCCGGCACGCACGCTCCGCTTCCTTGAGTCGCCCCTCACGTTGGTGATCGGCGGCCATCGCCAGGGCCTTGCGCACCGGGTTGAGATCGAAAGACCTTTCGAAAGCCTCATCGGCCTCCTTGCCACGACCGGCCATAGCCAGAGCTTTGCCCAGTTCGAAGAAAGCCTTCTCTTCCTTAGGGCTTAAACGGGTTGCGGTCTGGAGATACCCGACCGCGTCGTCAGGGCGGTTCAGTCCGACCAGCAAGCGACCCAGGTCCTCGTGGGGCTTGGCGAAGGTCGGCGCCAGGTCGATGGCTTGCTTTAGGTACTTCTCCGCTTCCTCTACCTGTCGCGTCTTGCACAGGGTCGCGCCTAGCAGGGCTACCATGTTGACGTCATATGGGTTCGTGTCGACGGCTTCACGGCAGACCGCCACCGCCTGGTCAGCCTTACCCTCATTGATAAGGTCGATAACCTCCCTTACCTGGCTCATTGTCGCGACTGGTGTCGTCATCTGGCGAATCTCGCCTCCATTGCCCGTATCCCGCTGATCGGCAGGTCAAGCATGGTCGTCCCGCGGCTCCCAAAAAACAACCCAGGCGGCGAAGTCGTCGTCGAAATCTTCGAACCGGTGCACCTGCCCTGCGGGCACAAAAAGAGCATCGCCGGGTCCGAACGCCGTGTTGTTGTCGCCATGTACGAAGCGCCCGGAACCCGAAATCACGAAGTAGAACTCGTCCTTGTCATGCGGTTCCTGGTCGTCCGTTCCTCGCGGTGCATAGAGGCCCAGGGAGACGTCGCCGCTCTCGAAGGGCTCCACGTAGCGCTCCTTGCCCGAATGCGGATCCGGCAGCCCGTCCAGCAAAGCCTGCACCCGCCATTGTTGCAAAATCTCTTTCACTTCGGCCCTCGTCGCGTTCGCTCTGTGATAACCACAGCCGCCCGATTCTAAGCTGTGTTCGACCGTCGCCGCATCCCGTACGTCACGTCGCCCGCCCGGTAGACAATTCCGGCGCCCTGGACGATGCTAGGAAGATTCGGCTCCGTCAGCGGGGCTGCGAAACCGACAGACGAGGGCAGCAGATGGCAGCAGTGGAACAGATCAGAACGGGCGAGTTGCAGGACAAGGACCATCGGCACTACCTGCACCCGTTTACAGACCACAAGCAGCTGGGCGAGAAGGGCAGCCACATCATCGAGCGGGCGGAAGGCGTCTATGTCTGGGACTCCGAGGGACGCCGAATCCTCGACGGCATGGCGGGGCTGTGGTGCGTCAACATCGGTTATGGCCGCCAGGAACTGGTCGATGCCGCTGCGCGCCAGATGCAGGAGCTCCCCTACTACAACAGCTTCTTCCAGTGTACCCA
>CAJIAD010000133.1_pt1 | contig 15334 bp, 10 predicted proteins | sample 9198981 | NCBI WGS metagenome assembly CAJIAD01 (sample SAMEA7708274, study PRJEB35096) | sediment metagenome | biome: marine neritic benthic zone biome [ENVO:01000025]; feature: sediment [ENVO:00002007]; material: shallow marine sediment [ENVO:03000034] sea grass bed [ENVO_01000059] ...
CCGAGGACCTGTTCCAGGAAACCTGGTCGCGCATCATCCGATCGCGTGAAAAATATCGACCGGTCGCCAAATTCAACACCTATCTGTACCGGGTCGCGCGCAACTGCCTGATCGATCGCTTTCGCCAGGCAGGCAATCGACCCGGCGACAATGATTGGGAAAGCATCGACGATCATCAACCGGCCTCTCCTCAACGTGGGCCCGACGATGAAGTTTCGCTTGATGAGTCGGCTGCCCGCCTGCGCGTGGCGCTGGACGGCCTGTCTGCGGAACAACGTGAGGCGTTTCTTCTGCACCAGGAGTCAGGCCTGACCCTCGAGGAGATCGGTCACGTCGTTGGCGTCGGTCGTGAAACGATCAAGAGCCGCTTGCGTTACGCCGCGGCTAACCTGCGCAAGCGAATGCTTGCAGAGTCCGTACAAGTGACAGGTGCAGAACCGTGAGTAAACGAACCGAAGACACGGAGCTCGGTGATGAACTGCTCGACAAGAGCTACGAACGTCTCAAGGACATCGAGCCACCGGCGGCAGTCGACCGACAGATCATGGCGCTTGCCGCATCCGAATCCAGCAAGGCGAAACAGGGCAGCGGCACAGGCTGGCGAATCTGGCGCTGGCGTATCGCCACGGTGGCCGTCGCCGTCCTCGCGTTCTCCGTCACTCTGCGGATCGTGACCGATGCCGGGCGCGGTCCGGATCTTCTGGAATTGCCGGTTGGCGAGGAGCCACAGGATTCCATGGCCGTCGAATCCAGGGCGCGTGCAAGGTCGGCTCCAGTCGACGAAGTCGCGGCCGATGCTGCGTCGGACGCGGCAGATGCGGCGCTGCGGGCAGAAAGGTCACTCGCGGTCGAGGAGCAAGAGGAAGTCGTCCAGACGAAGGTATACCGCCCCGGCGAGCGATCGGAAAATTCAGGTACGGGGGAGGACGATGACGGTCTGGCGATGGAGTCCTCGATGGAAGACGTGTCGCCGCAGGGGGTCGCGACCGGATCGAGGAAAGATGCCTTGTCAATGCTGGCGGAACCAGCCGTCAGCGAGGACAACCTGCCGGAGATTGTGCGCGCCGACCAGGATCGCTGGCTCGAAGCCATCGACGAACTGCTGGATCAGGGGCGACAGGGTTGGGCACGCCGTGAAATCGGCCTGTTCCGCGAGCGTTATCCCGACAGGAAACTGGACGCCAGATACGAGTTCGACTGAAGCCTCGATCGAGTCGGTCAGGCTATCTTGACCGGTTCCACCCGGGCCGCACAGAATTTGAATTCCGGAATCTTGCCGATTGCGTCGAGCTTCGGGTTCGTCAGCGTGTTGGCGGCTGCTTCGGAATAGCAGAAGGGCACGAAAACCATGCCGGTCGGTACTGCCCCGTCTGCCCGTGCTTTTAGCTCAATGGCACCGCGGCGGGTGATGATGCGCACCAGGTCGCCGGCGGCAATTTCCATTTCCGCCAGTTGTTGCGGAGCGAAGGCCGCAACGGCTTCAGGCTCGATCTCGTCCAGCACTGCCGCACGGCGGGTCATCGCGCCGGTGTGCCAGTGTTCGAGCTGGCGACCGGTAGTCAGAACGAGGGGGAAGTCCGCGTCCGGCAGTTCATCCGGCTCGGTGAACTCGGTCGGCACCAGTCTTGCGCGTCCTCCCTCGCGTGGGAAGCCCTCACCGAACACGATGTCGTTACCCGGTTGGTCCGGGCCATCACAGGGATAAGTGACGGCGCTTTCATCCTGCAGGCGCCGCCAGGTGATGTTGGACAGCGACGGCATCACGCCGGCCATCTCGTCGAACACATCGCTGGGATGTTCGTAATGCCAATCCAGGCCGATGCGTTTCGCAATCTCCTGGATGATCCACCAGTCCTGGCGCGCGTCACCGGGCATATCCAGTGCCTTGCGACCCATCTGCACCTGGCGATTCGTATTGGTCACGGTGCCGTCCTTCTCCGGCCAGGCCGATGCCGGCAGCACCACGTCCGCGTGGTAGGCCGTTTCCGTCAGGAACAGGTCCTGCACGACCAGGTGCTCGAGCTTCGCCAAAGCGGCCCTCGCGTGCTGGACATCCGGATCGGACATCGCCGGATTTTCTCCCATGATGTACATCGCCCGGATCTCGTCGGCGTGAATGGCCCTCATGATCTCTACCACGGTGAGGCCGCGCTCCGGATCCAGTGAAGTGCCCCAGGCATCCTCGAACACGGCCCTCGAGTCCGGCGAATCAACGGCCCCGTAGTCCGGCAGCATCATCGGGATCAGGCCGGCGTCGGATGCACCCTGTACATTGTTCTGGCCCCGTAACGGGTGCAGGCCGGTGCCAGGTCTTCCCACGTTGCCGGTGATCGTAGCCAGGGCGATCAGGCAGCGCGCATTGTCCGTACCATGGGTGTGTTGGGAGATGCCCATCCCCCAGAAGATGATTGCTGCGCGAGCATTGCCGATTGCCCTGGCAACGGTACGCAGCGTGTCGGCATCGATGCCGCAGATCGGCGCCATCGCTTCCGGCGTCATGTGATCGACACGGCGTTTCAGGTTTTCGAACCCCTCCGTGAAGTCTGCGATGTATTCCTGGTCTACGAGATCCTCGGCAATGATGACGTTGATAATGGCATTCAGCATCGCGACATCCGTGCCCGGTGAGAACTGCAACATATGAGTCGCGTGGCGTTTCAGCGCCGTGCCGCGAGGATCCATGCAGATCAGGGTGGCGCCACGTTTGGCCGCCTGCTTGAAGAAACTGGCCGCGACGGGATGATTGCCGTTGGGATTAGCGCCGATCACGACGATGACATCAGAATCCTTGCATGCCGTGAATGGAGCAGTCACCGCACCCGAGCCGATGCCTTCCAGTAACGCGGCCACCGAAGACGCATGGCACAAGCGTGTGCAGTGGTCCACGTTGTTGGTACCGAAGCCGGTCCGTACGAGTTTCTGGAACAGATACGCTTCCTCGTTCGAACCCTTGGCAGAGCCGAAGCCTGCCATTGCCGATGCGCCATTTCTCTCCAGAACTTCGCGCAGGCCACTCGCGGCGCGATCCAGAGCCTCATCCCAGTCGGCTTCCGGAACGTGACTCCTGTAGTCGCCGGGGTCGACTTCGCAATCGCCGCTCTTCGGCGCGTCATCGCGGCGGATCAACGGCCGGGTCAGGCGCTGCGGATGCGACACGTAGTCCATTCCGAAGCGACCCTTCACGCACAGGCGATTCTCGTTGGACGGCCCATTCCTGCCATCGACGGCCACGATCCTGTTGTCGGCGATTTTCATCCGCACCTGGCAACCGACACCGCAGTACGGACAGACGCTGTCCACTTCGCTGACGGTTGGCATCGTCGACACACCGTTCTCGTCGACCATCGCCTTTTCGATCAGTGCGCCCGTCGGGCAAGCCTGGACGCATTCGCCACAGCCGACGCAGGTGCTCGATCCCATCGGGTCGTCCGCATCGAACACGATCTTGGAGCCGTGACCACGGTAAGCCATGCCGATTACGTCGTTGACCTGGACCTCGCGGCAGGCGCGGACGCACAAGTTACAGTGGATACATGCGTCCAGGTAGACACGCATCGCCGGGTGACTCGCATCGGCAACCGGTCCTTGTCCGCCCTCGAAGCGGCTGGTTTCGATCCCCATGTTGTCTGCCCAGGACCAGAAAGCCGAATTGGTGTCATGGCTGACCTCGCGTGCCGGTTGATCTGCCAGCAGCAGATCAAAAATCATTTTGCGCGATTCATCGATGCGGGGGTTGCTCGTGTCGACCCGCATGCCATCCGTCGGATAGCGAATACATGACGCAGCCAGCACCCGCTCGCCTTCGATCTCGACCATGCAGGCGCGGCAGTTGCCGTCTGGTCGATAACCAGGTTCGGGACGGTGGCAGAGGTGGGGGAGGGTATTGCCCAGCCGGTTCGACACATCCCAGATCGTTTCGCCGGGCTGCGCCTCCTGCTCCTCTCCGTCGAGGAAGAACCGGACTACGTCTTCGCTCATACCTCGAACTCCTCGGGGAAATACCGCAGCAAGGTCATCAAGGGATTGGCGGCCGCCTGCCCCAGGCCGCAGATAGACGCATCGGCCATCACGCGACCGAGTTCCTGCAGCAAGGGCAGATCCCAGTCGTCTTCCTGCAACATACGGACGGCCTTTTCGGTACCGACCCGGCAGGGCGTGCACTGGCCGCAACTTTCGTCTTCGAAAAACCGCAGCAGGTTCCGGACCACGGCTTTCATGTCGTCCTGGTCGCTCAGGAATACCACCGCGTGTGAACCCACGAAGCAATCGTGGGGCTCGAGGGTTTCGAAATCGAGTGGCAGGTCTGCCTTGCTGGCAGGCAGGATGCCTCCTGAAGCGCCGCCGGGAAGATAGGCACGCAAGACATGCCCGGCGGGCATGCCACCGGAAAAATCGTCCAGGAGTTCGCGCGCGGTGATGCCGGCAGGGGCCAGCTTGACCCCGGGATCCCGCACGCGACCCGAGACAGAAAAACTACGCAGCCCCTTGCGATCGTTGACGCCATGATCCGCGTACCAGTCGGCGCCCTTCTCGATGATGTCGCGCACCCAGTAGAGAGTTTCGACGTTGTTGATCAGTGTCGGTCTGCCAAAGATCCCCACTTCGGCAACGTATGGCGGCCGGTGGCGCGGCAGGCCGCGCTTGCCCTCGATCGATTCGATCATGGCCGATTCCTCGCCACAGATGTAGGCTCCCGCGCCACGGCGTAGCGCGACGCGTGTGTGCTGGACCAGTTCAGTGACTTGCAGAAGTGCAAGTTCCGTCAGCAGGATTTCCCGAATCGCCGGATACTCGTCACGCAGATAGAAATAGACCGTCTCCGCCTGCACCGCCCAGGCGGCGATCAGCATCCCCTCGAGGACCCGATGGGGATCGTTCTCGAGATGATAGCGGTCCTTGAAGGTCCCGGGCTCTCCCTCGTCGGCGTTGACCGCCATCAGCCTGGGGCCATCGTAGCTTCCGACAATGCGCCACTTGCGGCCGGGCGGGAATCCCGCGCCTCCCAGCCCGCGAAGCGCAGATTGATCGAGCATGGCGATGACATCGTCCACGCTCAGGTCACCGTTCAGGCAGCGTCGCAGCGTGGTGTAGCCGCCACCTGCGACATAGTCGTCGTAAGTTCGATAGTCGGGGATCTCCGGTTCCGTGATTCCGGCAGCAATCCGATGTTCGACGGCGGCGACATCTGCATCATCGACATGATGCCTGCCCACCACTGCCACCGGTGCCCGATGACAGCGTCCCATGCACGGCGCCGGTACTACTCGCACGGCCGGTCCGCATGATGTCGTGAGTCCCGCCAGGAGTTCCTCGGCCCCCGCCATCTCGCAGGACAGGCTATCGCACACCCGCACTGTCAGCGGCGGTGGCGGATCCTCGTTCTCCCGGACCACGTCGAAATGCGAATAGAAACTCGCCACCTCGAACACTTCCGTTTGGGATAGCCGGAGTTCGGCCGCGAGCGCTGCAAGGTGACCAACGGGGAGGTGTCCCAGGCCGTCCTGGACGCGGTGCAGGTACTCGATCAGGAGATCCTGGTCGCGCGGGTCGGAACCGAGTAGCTCTGCGACCTCGCTCGCCGTCGCAGGGTCAACCTGTCGGCCCTTTGGAAACGGCGACGACTTCCGCTTGCTGCGGCCCGGATGGCGCAGCCGTACGATCTCGAACTCGCTTGTGGACATGATCAATCCGTGACTGTCACCAGGGCGGTTGCCCGGCCTCTTCGAGGATAGGGCTTGTCATCGTGACGGGCAAATGTCGGGTCCGCTTGCGTCTGGATGGCACGCGGTTCGGAATCAGGGCTGCTCTACTCGTCGAGTTCCTCGACCATCTCCTCGGTCAAGGCCGGTGCCAGCGGCGATCCGACCGCCACCTGGAAGGCGATGACCCTGACCGGCATGTCTTCCCCCATCACTCTCTGTACAGCCTTCTCGATATTCGGGACGAGACCGTCCGGTACGGCGCGGTCCGTCGCGAGGAATACGTGGGCGCCGGCTTCGGGCAGTAGTGCGTGACGCCTGGCCGAGAACAGTTCGATACCTTGTTCCTGGTCCAGCAGGGCATGCACATCGATCACGGCCTCGGTCGGGATGGGCAGGAATACGGCCCGGTTCTGTCCGAGTTCGAGCTGGGCTTCCAGTCGCATGCCGAGCGGCACGATCAGCGTGACGGTGGCGAGTGTCAGCAAGAGGCCGCTGCGTCGCGCCCAGATCGGCAGCCTCGATTCGACGTTCCTGCCACGCACACCCAGCACACGGAATGCGATCGCGGCGCCGAGGATGATCGCCACGAGATTGGTCAGGTAGAGAACGGCCGAGAATCCCGACAGTTGCCACTCGGCTTTTGCGGCGGCAATGCCGACTACGGTCACCGGCGGGACCAGCGCCGCGGCGATCGCAACACCCGACAGGATAGCCGCCAGGGCCGGTCGACCGATGGCGTAGGCGGCAGCCATTCCGGAAACCAGCGCAATGCCCAGATCGAGCAGATTCACGTGACCGCGCGCCTCGATCTCGTTGGACAGATCGCTGACCGGCGTAACGAAACCGATGAAGGCCGAAACCAGCAAGCTGACGACCGTACCGAAAGCCATCGCCTTGATGCAGTTGCGGAACAGGACGACGTTGCCCTGGGTCAGCGCAAAACCACCGCCCAGTAACGGAGACATCAGTGGTGCAACAAGCATCGCGCCGATCACCGCCGGTGCGGAATTGTTGATCAGCCCCATCGCTGCGAGAGCCGTCGCGAGCCCCATCATCACGATGAAGTCGATGTTCCAATGACCACTTTCCTCGAAGATGCCGAGCAGCTTCTGACGCTCCTCCCGGGTCATCTTGGGGAACACGCCCCGGTTCTTTTCCCGGACTACCGTCTGTACGCCCATCTTGGCTTCGCGCCGGGCCCTGGTCTCCTCCATGCGTGCGCGTCGATCTTCAGGTGTTTTCGCCACGTTTGTGCTCCCGTCGACAGCGCGTACCATCGCCGCCATTCAATCCGCCGAACTGTCGCGAGTGCTCTTGTAGCTCGCGAGGTCTGGAACTCAAGATAGCCGAATGTCTGCGCTCCTGCATTGCAAGAGCGCCATCAATCCGGCTGACAGCAGCCGGTCAGTTCAAGGCCAAAGCCAGCCGAAGAATCCGGCAGTCAGTACGCCGTAAATGAAACCATCCAGCGTGTCTCTGAGCGCCCGACCACCTGTGTGCCCGAACCAGATCGGGCCCTGGGCCGCGGCGCCGCAATAGGCCAGGAATGAGATGATTCCGGTGATCTTGAAGACCTGCAGGTAGTCCGCGCCCGGTGCGATGGTCGCGCCAGCGACATAGGCGACGACGACGGACACAGCCACGCAATAAACCATCCACAGCGAGAGTTTCTTACCTATCCCGGCCATCCCCGGGGGGAATATGGTGATCAGCGCCACCGGTCCTTCCTCGCATCTGGATTTCCAACCCGGGTCCTGGCGATCTTTGGCAGTTGCAGCGTAGGGCACGCTGTAGTCGCCGGCTGCGACGTCTTTCAGAGCGTCGCGGGTCGATTCCTCGTCTGGTAGCGGGGACCAGTCAGCGTTGTGCCATTGAATCACTGTCCAGACGACGCTGCTTGCGACGAACACCGCGACAGCGGACAGGATGATTGGAAGCCAGAGTGATGGTAGTGCGACGAGCATGATGTGACCCTCCCTCTTTTTTGTTTCTGAAGTCTACAATAGCTGTGTCGACGGACAATGCGTGGCCGCGATCCGGGCGACGCCTTTGCGATTAAGTACTCACCGGTCGGCACGCGCAAGCAAACAAGATGGTGAACAGTATGAGAATAGTCGCAGTTGCCCTGATGATCCTGGGCGCCAGCGGATGCACATCGTCGTCGGGAGGCAACAGCAACCCGCTTGATGCCGAAACGACCTACGATGGATTGGTACGTGTCGAGAGCAGTCGATTCCAGCGGGCCTGGGTTGACCCCGAAGTCGATTTTTCCAGGTATCGGCGCTATATGTCGGGCGGCGCGCGTTTCGAATTCAGAGATGCGGGCGGCGGCACCCGCGGCCAGACGCAGTACCCGATCGACGAACAGCAGCGCGAGAGACTACGGCAGGAAGTGGGCGCGGTTTTCCAGGAGGAACTTCGCAACAGTGAATTCTTCACGCCGGCAGAGGCGCCCGGACATGACGTCCTGATCGTAGAAGGTGCCTTGCTGGATATCGTCTCCCAGGTACCGCCGCGGGGGCGTGGTAGGGAATCGATCTTTCTCGACCAGGTGGGCTCAGCCACATTGGTGATCCAGTTGCGCGATTCACAGACCCACATGGTGCTCGCCAGGGTGGTGGAACGACGGGACGCCGGAAGAGCCGGTGGCTTTCGTTCCAGTACTGTGACGAACTGGCAGGAAGTGCGGCGCCTCGCGAGGCGTTGGGCGACCAGCCTGAGAGAAGGCCTCGATAGTTTTCATCGCAGCTGAAGACTGCAGCATTCGGGACTCGCAACGTTGAGTGATGGACGCAGCCGCCCGGAAAGAGCGGGGAACAAGATGAGTTGCGCCGGTGTGACTCTCGACAATTTCATGCAGGCGCCGCATAACCGCTGGGCCTTTCAACACATCCGGGAACTGCATCCGACCCGCCGGATCTATCGCGGCGACCAGTCATCTTCCACCCTCACCAGTAATCCCCGCGACCTGGACTCCTTAGTTTTCGGGGTTTCCGCTCGAACGCTGGATTTGCCGACGTGGCAACAAGAGGCCTATGCGGACGCGATGGTTGTTCTGCATCGCGGAGAGTTGATCTACGAACAGTATTTCAACGATCAGAACGCCTCGACGCCACACCAGATGTTTTCCGTCACCAAGTCCTGGGTAGCGGTCGCCGTCCTGAGCGCAGCCCATGATGGAGTCATCGATCTCGATGGCGAGGCGGTTGGATACGTACCTGAGCTTGCAGGCAGCGCATTTGCCGATGCCACTGTTCAGCAATTGCTCGACATGAACGTCGGCATCAAGTTTGACGAGGAGTACGAGAATCCGGCATCGGAGGTCCATGCCTACGGTCGGGTCTTTAACATCTGGGGCCAGACACCTGATGACTACGCGGGCGCGCGCACCCTGCATGACTACCTGCCGGGCGTGCAGGGTTCGGGGCCGCACGGAGAGGGATTTTGGTATGTCACACCCGTCACCGACGTCCTGGCCTGGATCCTGTCCCGCGTTTGCGATCAGAGCATTGCCGGCATTATCGAATCCGAGATCTTCCAGCCGCTGAAACCAGAGCAAGACGCCTACTTCTGGCTGGATTGTGCGGGCACCGAGATGGCAGGAGCAGGGCTCAACGTCTGTGCGCGTGATGCGGCCCGGTTCGGTCAGATGATTCTGGATCAGGGCCAGGCCGGCGGGCAGCAGGTTATACCTTCGGCTATCGCCCAACGGATTCTGGAACCCCGCAACCGGGAGCTTTTCAATCGACGCTACCAGGACAGCTGGTATGACGATGTCGGATTCTCATATCACGATCATTGGTGGACCTGGAATAACCCGCATCGCGCGACCAGCGCCATGGGAATACACGGCCAACACATCTACCTGGATCCGGTCACCGGGACGGTGATCGTCGTGCAGTCGTCCCACCCGGCGTCGGACAGCGACGTGCATGAGCTGGATGCTCCGGAGCTCTTCCATGCGCTCTGTTGCTACCTGGCTGGCGATGGAAGAGTCGGCATGCACTCCAGCGCATGACCGGAACCTCGATCGAGAACTGGTCTGCAGGGTGGTGCTGCAGTATCGTTAAGGATTACGACCCATCCGGCGTCGATGATCAGGGGACCGCGCGTCGCAGCCAGTCCCGAGTCATTCTTCGGATGGGCGGACCGATTTCGACCAAGTACTTGGATCCGCCCACTGCGTGGGCATTTTGATTGAGTGAGGACTACCGTGAGCAGTAATGAACAGCAGTTGGAGAAGATTAGAACCGCACCCGGCTTCATCGCCGCCCTGGATCAGAGCGGAGGCAGCACGCCGAAGGCATTGAAGCTATATGGCGTTGACGATACTGCATGGTCCGACGACGAGGGCATGTTCACGGTCGTCCACCAGATGCGTACCAGGATCGTCACCAGCCCGGCATTCAACGGTGACCGGATCCTTGGAGCGATCCTCTTCGAGAATACGATGGACAGGGCGATCCAGGGGCAACCGACCGCGAAGTACTTGTGGGAGGTCAAGAACGTTGTCCCGTTCCTCAAGGTAGACAAGGGCCTGGCAGAGGAAGAGGACGGCGGCCAGGTGATGAATCCGATGCCGGAGCTTGACGCGCTGCTGGAGAAGGGCAAGGCGGCCGGCGTGTTCGGCACCAAGATGCGATCGGTGATCAAGCAGGCGAATGCAGCCGGCGTCAATGCAGTGGTCGCGCAGCAATTCGAGATCGGCAGGCAGATCGTTGCCGCCGGACTGGTGCCCATTATCGAGCCGGAGATCGACATTCATTGCCCGGACAAGGCGGCTGCAGAAGACCTGCTCAAGGCAGCAATGATGGACGAACTCAACGCACTGGCGCCCGATCAGAAGGTGATGCTCAAACTTACGCTGCCAGAGCAGGACAACCTCTATACTGATTGCATCGCACACCCGAATATCCTGAAGGTCGTGGCGCTGTCGGGGGGCTACTCCAGGGAAGAAGCGAATGCCCGCCTGGCGAGGAACAACGGCATGGTTGCCAGTTTCTCGCGCGCATTGTCCGAGGGCCTGACAGCGCAGCAGACGGACGAGGAATTCGACGCGATGCTAGATGCTTCCATCGAGAGTATTTTCCAGGCTTCATCGACCTAGGTCCTGATAGGGTCGCGAACGGGCGTGCTGAGGTGGGCTAGATTCCTTTTTGTGGGTAGATATGAATAGGAGGGGACGATGAAGCAGATTGTGAAAGCGTTGTTACTGGCGTCGCTATTCGCAGCATCGGGTGCCTATAGCGTCGAGGACGCGGATTTCAACATGAAGACGAGCCGGGATCTCATGGATCTCTGCTCGGCGCCAAAGGGCGACGTCAATTACGATGCGGCGATGGGATACTGTCTCGGCTACATCGATGCCGCGCAGGACTATCATCGGGCGATCACAAGTGGCGACCTGCTGTCACCGATCGCATGCCCGGGTCATCACGTGACCCGGCGGGAGATGGCTGACGTCTTTGTCGAGTGGGCAAAAGGCAACGGAGATCTGCTGGACAACGAAAGTCCGATCAACGGCGTTATGCGAGCTGCCACTGAGAAGTGGCCGTGTTCATGAACCGTGGGAGGAGTGAGACCATGCAGATGACAACGACGAAAAAGCGTTCGATGCTAGCTGCGATTTGCCTCAGCGGATTGATGGCCGCGGGGTGCGCAAACATGTCGGATACCGAGAAGCGGACAGCGACCGGAGCCGGTATCGGTGTGGCGGCGGGCGCCGTGGTCGGCGAGATGGCGACAGGCCGACCGCTGACCGGTGCGGCCGTCGGCGCGGCCGCAGGCGCAGTGAGCGGGTGGCTCTATGATCGCCACAAGAAGAACGAGGAAGCACAAGGCGAGTGACCGAAATTTCCGAAGTCCGGTCGGGCGGATGAGCGCCTGGCCGGCTTCTCGGCTTTTGGTGCCAACAGTCGGGCTAGAGGGTATACTCGATTATTATCTTTTTTATTATCAATGAGATAAAGATCAGTCCTAAGGCCTATTATCGCTAAGGCATGCCCCGCTGGCCGGCGGGTCTTCCGCACCCCATCGTCTGGCACCAGGATGGTCTGCCGCGCCGGTAGGTGTCAGCGCGGACTCGCGTCGGGTCCGAAATCCTACGGTCCTTCACCGGTCGGTACATAGTCGGGGTTGGTTGTCAGCACCAGCTTGTCGAGGATCAGGCCGTCCTCTCGCATCCACACATTGATCACATGCGCGCCGGGCGACGGCACCTCGATCATCGCGCGCGGCGTGCCCGATCCGAGCGTGAAACCCATCCAGGTCCAGTCCGGACCGAAGTTACCCATCCGGTCGGCTGTCGCCGGAGCATCGCCATTGATACCGGCATGGGCTGTATTGTCGGCACTGGATGGTGCCAGACCACGCAGCCAGAGGTAATGTGTACCACCGGTCCCAAAGTTGACCTGGAAGTCCAACCGCGGGCCGGCATCGGCGTTGCTACGGCCACCGATGTTGGTGCCGTTGTTGGGTAGCGCCTGCAGCGCCTCGCCATCCGAAGCACCCGCCTGGGAGACCGGAAGCCAGTCGTGCCCGCCGGCAGAGGCCATGGCCGTGTACTGTTCGATCTCGATCGCTATCAGCCCGGTCGATGGACCGGTCACAGTGACTGTCACGTCGATCGTATCCTCCGGGTAACCACTGGCACTGGCTATCAGGGTTGCGCTATGCGTCCCGGCCGCAAGAACGCCACTGTTCACCGATACCGCGATCGACGTCGCCGGCGTCGTACCCGTACTCGGTGTTGTCGACAACCAGGGTTGGTCGGAAACGACGGTGTAGCTCACCGCCTGGCTGTCCGTCGTCGACAAGGCGATGATCTGGTTTGCCGGCGGCGGTCCGCCGAGGTCCGCCGAGAAGTTCAGTGTCGCCGTGTCAAACTGCAACGACGGCAGCCCCGGGCCCTGGCTGCTCTCCGGTGGTCCTACGTTCGTCGGCGTGTAATTCGGGTCAGGCGTCAGCACTACCTTGTCGAGGATCAGCCCATCCTCGCGCATCCAGATGTTGACGACGTGTTCACCCACCGATGGAACATCGATGATCGTTCTTGGCGTGCCTGTCCCCAGGGTAAGGCCCATCCATGTCCATGAGCTTCCGAGCTTGCCGATCCTGTCTGCAGTATTCGGCGCAACGTTGTTAATGCCTGCATGGGCGGTGTCGTCGGCACCCTTCTCGGCCAGCCCTCTCAGCCACAGGTAATGCGTGCCGGCCTGGGCGAAATCCACCAGTAGGTCAATTCGTGGACTTTGGGTCGGAGCATCGTTGCGACTCCCGACAATGACGCCGCTATTGGGGAGCGCCTGCAAGGACCCACTGCCCGATTCGCCCGACTGGGAAACCAGGATCCAGTTATGCGCTCCCGCCGAAGCAAGATCGGTGTAGTGTTCGATCTCCATCGACACCAGGCCGGTACCCGGATCCTGCTGAAAGGCCGACGACGGCCCGATCACCGTCACCGTGACATCAATCGTGTCGTCGAGATAGCCGCCGGCGCTTGCGGTTAGTGTGCCGGTGTGTGTCCCCGCTGCCAGCACGCCTGAATTGACCGAGATCGCGATCGAACCGACCGGGGTTGTGCCGGTGTTCGGTGTCGCTGACAACCAGCCCTCGCTGGACCCGATCGAGAAGCCCACTGCCTGGCTGTCTGTGGTCGACAATGACACGTTCTGGTTCGCCGGCAACGGTCCGCCCAGGTCCGCCGAGAAGTTCAGAGTCGCGACGTCGAACTGCATCGACAATGGTGGCGGATCCGTCACCTCCAGCGACACCGATATCGTATCGTCCTGGTAGCCCGCCCCACTGACCGTCAGGGTGCCGCTATAGCTGCCATCTGTCAGGCTCGAGTGATCCACCGATACCGATATCGATCCGGCCGGTGTCGTGCCCGAACTTGGTGTTGTCGATAGCCAGGGCTGGTCTGAAACAACCGTGTAGCCAACAGGCTGACTGTCCGAGGTGCTCAGGGATACCGTCTGGTTCGGCGGCGACGAAGCGCCGGTCTCTGCGGCGAAACTCAGGGATGCGGTGTCGAACTGCAACGACGGCAGTCCCGGGCCCTGGCTGCTCTCAGGGGGCCCCTCGTCCGTCGGCGTGTAATTCGGGTCCGGTGTCAGCACGACCTTGTCGAGGATCAGCCCGTCCTCACGCATCCAGATGTTGACGACATGTTCACCGGTCGACGGCACATCGATGATCGCGCGCGGCGTGCCACCACCAAGGGTTACGCTGGTCCAGGTCCAGTCGCGACCGAAACCCTTGATGAGGTCTGCGGTGCTGGGTGCGACTCCGTCGAGCCCGGCATGGGCTGTGTCGTCCGCGTTGCTGGCGCCGAAGCCACGCAGCCACAGGTAATGCGTGCCGGTCTGGGCGAAGTCGACCAACAGGTCGATGCGCGGACTCTGGGTCGGAGCATCGTTGCGACTCTTCACGATAGTCCCGTTGTTTGGTTGCGCCTGTAATGATCCGGATCCCGACTGTCCGGGTTCGGATACCGGCACCCAATCGTGACTGCCCGCCGGCACAACGCCGTTGTTGTTCTCGATCTCCATCGACACCAGGCCGGTGCCCGGATCCTGCTGGAATCCGTCTGACGGCGGAGGCGGATCTGCCGAAGTCGGCCTTAACAGAATGAGTTCGCCGGTCGCCAGGTCCGACACATAGAGATTTCCATTGCTGACGTCTTCGATGATGTCCAGTGGATCGACGAAACCGGTCAGCCCTTCGATGCCCGACCTGAAGGATCCGATGTCGCCAGCAGGGCCGTCTGGCATGAGTGCGATGATGTCGCTGCCTCCGCTGTATCGAGTTACCAGCAGAGCGCCACGCAGATTGTCATCATGGGCATCGCTCTGGTACTCGATGACGCCGTTCGGGGATTGATTGAATCCGAAGTCGAAGGCGGCGCCGCGGAAGTTGACGTCGGGCTCCACGCCGGTGGGATAGTTGGGCTCGTCGACGGGTCCCCGGTTCAGGACATACTCGCCGCGTTGGGGGTTGGGGTGGCCGTAATACCCGATCGGCAGACCGGGATCGATACGGAACAGCCAGTCACGCTGATTGCTGTTGGGTCCGACCGCAGGCACATTCGGCCCGTTATAGAAACTGCCGTCCGGCCTGCGGGTGCCTGCCACTGACGCCGGGCTGAGGCTGCCGCCGGCGGTACCATTCGTCGGGATGTAGAGCTGGCCGTTACTATGCCAGAGCAGGTCATAGGCATTGCGCACGCCGGTCGCGAAGATCGTCAGCGGCGCATCAACGTAGTAGGGGTTGTAGCTGCTGTCCGAGAGGAGGGGAGAATTCGGGTCCGCTGCGTCGATGACCGCCTGGTCGGTTGATGTTTGCGCATCCAGCGGCAGGGTTGCGGGCAGGCGAGAAAGATCGAGTCGCAGGTTGGCCGCGCTGAGCATGCGCTCTGGTCGGTTGCCCCAGACCGGATCCGCATCGCCACCGGCGGTGTTGCTACCCTGGTTGAAGTACAGGACACCCGGTTCGCCCGGCCGGAACGCGATGCTGTTGGTGAGGTGGTCTCGCAGGGACCGTGGCAGATTGGTCACCAACAATTCGCTGGTCGACAGGTCAGAGCCGCTGATCCGTGAAATCTTGCCATCCCACACCGGGCCGCCGCCGCC
>CAJIAD010000272.1_pt1 | contig 15009 bp, 9 predicted proteins | sample 9198981 | NCBI WGS metagenome assembly CAJIAD01 (sample SAMEA7708274, study PRJEB35096) | sediment metagenome | biome: marine neritic benthic zone biome [ENVO:01000025]; feature: sediment [ENVO:00002007]; material: shallow marine sediment [ENVO:03000034] sea grass bed [ENVO_01000059] ...
CCACGAGTTGCCGCGGTCGTCGCTGCGCCAGACACGCTGGCTGGCGACGTATCGATGGGCTACCCGGTGTACCGGCGGGCGCCTTCATCAATGACATCAAGGCCGACCTGCACGATGTCGACACCGTGTACGTAACCCTCGACCATCACAAGTTCGGCGACTTCGCGCCCTACATCCTGAGGAGCACGGATCGTGGCAAGTCCTGGCGCAGCATGAGCGGCGACCTGCCGGCCAGGCATCTGGTGTGGCGCATCGTCCAGGATCACGTGAACCCGGACCTCTTCTTCGCCGGCACAGAACTGGGTGTGTTCTTCACCGTGGACGCCGGTGATAACTGGGTGGAATTAAACGGTGGCGTACCGACCATTTCGTTCCGTGATCTCGCCATCCAGCGGCGTGAGAACGATCTGGTTGGCGCGACCTTCGGCCGTGGCTTCTACGTCCTCGACGACTATTCGCTCCTGCGTACCATCGACACAGAGACCCTGGAACAGGAGGCGACGCTATTCCCGGTCCGCCAAACACGCTGGTACATACCGAAACGCCCGATTGGAGGAAACCCCGACAAGGCGACCCAGGGAGAGGCTTTCTACGTCGCCCCGAACCCGGACTTTGGTGCCGTTTTCACCTACTACCTGAGCGAGGGCCTGAAGACCCGCCAGGAACAGAGACGTGATGCCGAGAAGCCCATCGAAAAGGCTGGCGGCGACACGCCCTACCCCGGATGGGATGTGCTGCGTGAAGAGGCGTTCGAAGACACGCCGGCGATCGTGCTCACCGTTCGCGACGACGGCGGCAACATTGTTCGACATGTCGAGGGCCCGACCGAGGCTGGCTTTCACCGGGTCGCGTGGGATCTTCGCTATCCCGCTGTCACGCCTTGGCAATCGCCCGATGCCGAACCACAACGGTATGCACCGAAGGGCGCCCTCGCACCACCGGGATCCTACACGGTCACCCTCGCTAAGAGGATTGACGGCGAGTTGATTGAATTGTCCCAGCCGCAGCCGGTGGCGGTCGTTTCGATACGCGAGCCGGAGCTGGCAGGCGCCTCGCCCGAGGACATGACGCGCTTCTCATTGCGTGTGCATAACCTGAAGCGCAGCGTTGACGGATCGATCTCGGCGATCGACGATTTGCTGAAACAGATCACGGCAACGAAAGAAACGTTGTCGCGTTCAACGGCCGACCGGGATCTCAACCGGCGGCTACACCAGGCGAACAAGCAGGCAAGAGCGTTGCGTGAGCGGCTGGCCGGCTGGGAAGAACGGGAGTTCATGGGCGACACGGGTCCTGTCGCGATCAAGCAACGTATCGACGTCGCGTTGTCGACAAACTCGGCCTATGGACCGACGCCGACACATGAACAGAGCGTCGAGATCGCAGAACAGGAGCTCGCGGAAGTCGGCGCCGCACTGCAGCAGCTGATCGATGTCGAGCTGGCGCAGCTACGCGACGATCTTGACGCAGCGGGCGTACCCTGGAGTCCGGGGCGGGTGCCCGCACTCCCGTGAGTTGATGCGGCGATGGATCCGGATCGGGCGGCCGGCGGCACTGCTTTGTGGTTTCGCGGCCGCCTCTATCGTCGGAGCACAGCCCGAGTGGGAACGGCCGGTGCCCTTGCAGGACATGCAGGTCACTGCGACCGGTGCCGAGCGCCTCACGCACGAGGTCGCGCAGGCCGTCACGTTGATCGGCCGTGACGAGACACGACGCGAGTCGCCCCAGGTCAGTGCGGAGATCCTCCGTGGTCGCGTAGGTACTTTTTTCCAGCAGACAACGCCGGGGCAGGGTACGGCCATCATCCGTGGTCTGAAGGGCTCCCAGGTATTGCACCTGGTCGACGGCATGCGGCTCAACAACGCCTTCTTCCGCAGTGCGCCGAACCAGTACCTCGCCCTGGTCGACCCGTACTCGTTGGCACAGACGGAGATCGTCCGGGGCACGGCGTCGACGCTTTACGGTGCCGATGCAATGGGTGGCGTCGTGCAGATGCTGACGCCCGAAATCGAAACCGGTGGCGACTGGGCCGTCCAGGGCGACGCCTATGGTGCCTACGAACATGCGGACCGCGGTCGCATCCTGCGCGCCGAAGGCCTGGTCGCGAAAGACCGGGTCGGATTCGCCGGCGGTGCCACCTGGCAGGATTACAATGACCGACGCACCGGCAACGAGCGCGTCCGTGGATCCGACTACGATTCCTTCGCGGCCGACGGCAAGCTGCACATCGACATTTCGAACCGCGCCGACCTGACCCTCTCGGCCCAATACGTGGAGCAGCCCAACACGCCGCGTATCGACGAACTCGTGCCCGGCTTCGGCCAGGACGAGCCATCTTCCGAAGTCTTTTCATTCCGCCCCAACGAGCGCCAGTTCTACCATGCACGTTTCCGGATAACGCCGGACCTGGCATGGCTCGACGAATTCGAGGCACACCTGGCACAGCAGGACATCACCGATGATCGCCGCACCCAGGAATTTGGTTCCGCCATTCGGATCGACGAAGCCAACAAAAGCGAACTGACCGGCCTGACACTCGGATTTCGTTCCCAAGCCGGAAATCAGCTACAGCTCCGTTACGGCGTCGAGATCTACCAGGATGACATCTCCAGCAGCCGCCGTGAGACGGACCTTCCGTCCGGCCTCGGCATGTCGGTCCCGGCCCGCTTTCCTGATGGCGCCGAGATGGACAGCGTATCCGGCTACCTCTTTGGTGAAACCAGCCCCACCGCGGCGCTGACGATCAGCGGCGGCTTGCGTTACAGCGCTTTCGACATCGATCTGCCCCAGGCAGGGGGCGGCAGCGTCGGCCTCGAGCCCGACGACCTGTCCGGCGACCTGCACATCAGTTGGCGAGCCAGCGATTCGCTGAACATCGTCGGCAACCTGGGAAGGGGATTCCGTCCGCCGAACATCTTCGACCTCGGCACGCTGGGTGTCCGACCAGGCAATCGCTTCAACATCGCCAACGAGGATCTCGATTCGGAATCGGTGATCAGCGTTGACGCAGGCGTGAAGATTGCGGGCAACCGGTTTCGTGGCGAGTTCTTCGCCTTCTACTCCGACTATGACGACAAGATTACATCGGTGCCTACCGGTGCAGTCACGCCGGACGGCAGGACGGTCGTGCGCAGCGAGAATGCCAACCAGCTAGAAATCTATGGAATCGAAGCCGGCGGGCGCTACGCGCTTACCGACCGATGGGAACTCTACGGCGTCTTCAACTATGCGCGTGGTGACGAGAAGGAATCCGGCGGACAGGAGGACCCGGCGGACCGAATGCCGCCGCTGAATGGCAAGCTGGGCGTCGTCTACGAATCCAACCAGGACATCCGTCTAGATACCTTCGTTCTATTTGCGGATGAACAGGATCGGCTTAGCCCGCGCGACGATAGGGATCCACGGATAGACCCCAACGGCACATCGGGCTGGGCCACCTTGAATCTCAACCTGGAATGGCGACCGAGGAATGACCTCGGATTGGGGCTACGTGTGGAGAACCTGTTCGACAAGGGTTACCGGGAACACGGCTCCGGGATCGATGCGCGAGGCGCATCGGTTGGCTTGTGGTTCCAGGCCGGCTTCAGCCGCTAGAGCGCCTGGAAACCGAATGCGGGCAGATACTTGGTCCACACCTTGAGTTGGACCACCACAAAGCCCAGCAGTGCCGCAGAAGTGCCCGTCATCAGGGACGGCGGGATCGCGCCCCCGCTCAGCCGGCGCGACACGAAGCCGAAGAAGAAGAGCACGGCGAGGAGCACATAGCGGGTCGAGATGGCGGCGGACTCCTGGCTGATGAGACCTGCGAGTGCCAAGCCAAAAAACGCGATAGGTACCACCGTGCTCGCGGTGATCCACCCCGGTTTCAGAAGCATCCTGCCTTTCTCGGCCCAACTCGTAAGAGTTCTTGTCGCCATGTCATGGTCGATCGACTGGGCGAAAGCGCTGGCGATCGACACCAGGTGAAGCGACAGGTAAACCGTCACGATCACCCGCAGGTTGCCGGGCAACGGATCACTGATCGAACCGAGCACGGCGCCGAGGACGATCGCACCGTAGATCACCTTTGAGGAGATCCGAGTCAGGAAATCGCTTTGTCGCGTGGTCAAAAACATCGTGAATATCCCCAAAGCCCCAGATGCCTGACATGTTACGCACCGTCGCCAGGGGTGACGACCGTTCATCTTCAATTTGTGTTCAAACCTGGCCGGCAACTTTGACATCCAACGACAAAGACGAACGGGGCCTTAGAAGATGAAGATGGTTACCGCAACGATTGCAATCACAAGCCTGCTGGCGACGTTTCAGGCATCGGCCAACAGCACTTTGCTGATGGTGACAACAGACATCGAGCGTTTCCTCTCGGTCGTCGAATCCGGCGATCTTGGCGAAGGACTGGAATCCAGGCTGCAGAGTGGCTATTTCGACGAGGGCACAGCGGGTCTGGAGGAGTATTCGCGGCGATACGGATTGACCGCGGAGTCACTGGCAGAGGCGATCCGAAAGCACCCCGCCTACTACCGGTCGCTGCTGACATCGAAAATCGCATCGAGTCACAGACGCCGGCGATCCATGAGGCCGTATCCCGCATGCGCGAGATGTATCCCGCTACCGACCCAGGGACAGTCTATTTCGTGGTGGGCGCCCTGCGTGCCGGTGGTCAGAATTCTTCAGTCGGTGCGCTTATTTCCGCTGATATGTTCGCAGCCGACGGCGAATTTGCCGCGGAAGACAGGCCGCCGGGTCGATTGTTCCCCAGTAGCCAGCTACCGATCATCATTGCCCACGAACTCACCCATCGTCAGCAGGTGATCGCCCAGGGCATTGAAACTTACCTGGAGATATACGATGCACGCCAGAGCGTGCTCGCCAACGCGATTCGGGAAGGCACCGCGGAATTCCTTGCACTGCATACGGCGGGGTCGACAACCGATCCGGCCAGCTTTTCCTTTGGACTCGAAAACGAGGCAGCGATCTGGCGGGCGTTCGAGAAAGATCGCGCGAAGCGAGAGTATGGCGACTGGTTCTACGTCAAAACCAAGGCCAATCCCGATTGGCCACCAGATCTCGGCTATTTCGTCGGCGCAAGGATCGCCGAAAGTTATTACCGGAACGCAGCAGACAAGAAGCAGGCTCTTGTCGAGATCCTCGCGATTACCGACTTCGACCGTTTCCTGGTCGACAGCGGCTATGCGGAATCAGTAGCGAAGCTGGATTCGACAGCAAACTGAAGCGAGCGACCCTGGAGGGAATGCGTCAGTCAAACAGGCTGGCGACCTTGTCCTTGACCTGGCCGACCTTCTCGTCGCCCGCGTCCACCAGTTCATCCAGGTAACGACGACCCTGGCTGACTTTCTCCTTGAGATCGTTCACGCGCGACCAGACCTCCTGTTCCAGCTCGGCGTCGGCCGCTTCCGACTCGGCTTCCGCCAGCCGTGCTTTTGCCTTCGCCTCTCCCGCTTCGATCTCCGCGTTCCAACTATCGATCTGTCGTTCGATCTTTTCGCGTAGAAGTTTGGTTAAATCCATCACCCGTTCCTCTAGTCATTTCCTTGCACCGAGTATAGGAGTTTCACTACTACCGATCGATGAAAGTGACACGAAAGCACACCGGCTCGAGATGCCGATCGCCTATCGGGAGTGGTGGAATCATCGAACAAAAAAGAGGGCCGCGATAGCGGCCCTCTCTCCCTCATAGAAATCCAGCAACGTACGACGTCAAGGCGCCGCAAGGCTGATCGACGTCATGCTGGATCCGGCATCGTAAGTATCCGAACCACGCGTCACGTTGCCCACTGTAAACGTCACCGGCGACTTGTTCCGGTTGACGTTGTTCTTGTTGATGGTGCACTGGCCGCTGGCATCCGTGGTACAGCTTCCGCTGCCGTTGGTGCCATTGCTGAAGTTGCCACTGACCAGAGCGCCCGCCACTGCGTCACCGGGAGCATCCAAATCCACCACAGTCACCTGGACAACAGCGTTGTACTTGCTGCCCCGATTGCCGGGAGTCGACTGGTCCACCAGCGAACTGACGATCATTACTATCGGATCCGGTGGCGGCGGCGGCGGTGGCGGCGGGGTGCCGCTGGTGTCCTCAGTCACGGCCAGGTAGTCAACGCTGACAGTCTCGTTCGAGTTGTTGCCCTCCGCCTGGTCGGAGTCGCGGACCTGGATGTAGATCGGCCCTGCGCCCCGGTCACTGACCGGCAGATTCAGGTCGACACTGACTGTGTTGCCATTACTGGTCGAACTGACAGTCGCGAACTCCGTGTAATTGCTGTTTGAGCGCGACCAGTAGAGCTTGAAACTCTCGCCGTCGCCGGCCGGGCCGCTCTTCCACAGGTTACCGTTGAACTCAACAGCGAGGCCGTACTCGAGATCAAAGATCCAGCTGTGAATCAACTCGTCGTGGCGCCTTGGGCGTGGCCCCCCTTGGTGCTTTTCGGTGCCCGTCTGGCTCGAGCCGTCATCGACATGCGTACTGGTATAGCTGCCCGAGATGTCTCCGGCACCGAAAATCTCGCCTGTCGCCAGCTGATCGATCGTGTCCGGGATGTCCTCGACTGTCACAGTCAGTGGCACGACCACCAGCGACTGGTCCGGATCGTTGCTGGTGACGCAAGCAGCTGCGTTGTGCATACCGACAGTCAGGCTCGAGGCGTCAAAGGTAATTGTCACGTCGTCGCTCGTTGATGGCGCCGCTGTGCCAGCAGATGGGGACGCAAGCGCCCAGGATGGGTTGTCCGGGGTGCTCACACAGGTGCCGGCCGAATCGGTCTCCACCTGCCAGTTCAAATTGGCGCCACCGAGATTGGCAATCGTCAATGTATCGCCCGTGCTCTCTCCAGGAGCAAGGGTCGCCGACAGGCTTGCCGGGCTGACCGAGATATTGGGTTCCGGCACGACCGGTGCAGGATTGACCGCCGTGACAATCGCATCACAGGCGTTTTCGCCGCCCGATGCCGTAACGCACGCTTCATTGGCAATCAGCGCATTGTCGACGATCTCGACATCGTCAACATACCAGCCCACACCCGGCACGAACGCGTCGGTACCCAAGCGGAACCGGATCCGGATGTTGTTCCCGGCGTAGGCGCTGAGATCCGCGATGGTCTCGATATAGCCACCGCTGGTCCCCGTGAAAGCGGCCCGGCCGCTAATCGGACTGTCTGGATTGACGGTAATGACGGCGTTGTAACCGTTCTTGACCATCGACGGGCCGAGATCGCTCCACCCGCCGCCGTTGACCGAGATCTCGACGACCCCACCGTCCCATGGGAACTCGGTATCGTAGTCATGCCAGAAACGGAGCAACGCATTGCCGCTGATCGCGACCGGGTTGGCCATGGTCAGGTACTGATCGCTGGGGTCCGAAACGTCACTGGCGAACCAGGCGTTGGAGGGACTGTGCGAATTGCTGACAACACCATGCAACCAATCCACCGTGCCTGCGCCATGTGACGCGATCCACGCTCCGGGACCACTCTCCATGTCGTCCGAGAATACCGACAACCCAGCGCCCTGGCTCACGGTGACCTGGAACTCGCAATCAGTGCTGGCGCCGCTGGCCATGGTACCGAGCGGCATAGTGACAACGCCTCCCGCCTCGCTACCTCCGCAGGTGGCGGAACTCGCTACATAGCTGGTGTTCGCCGGCACGTTGTCGGTCATGGTGACATTGTTGAGAGACCCGGTCGTATCGTTGCGAACCTCGAGCGAGTACGTCAGTGACTGGCCGGCCTCGACCGGGTCCGGCGTTGCGCTCTTGGCGATCTTGAGGATCTCCTGACATTCCGTCGGGGTGTCGAATGCCTGCGTGCCGTCGCTCCGACTCCCCGAGCTTCCCTGGTCGGCGCTGAAACCCAGTCCCCGTTTCGCGAAGGCGTCCCAGATCAGGCACTGGTTGGCGCCGGCATTATTATTCAGATCCGCCAGCAGGATGGCGTCGCGCGCATCGACGAATCCGGGTGAGCATGGTTGCAGCTTCATGCCGTCCACGACGAGTTGCATAGCGATGTTGTTGCCGCCTGTTCCGCTATGCATATCGGGATCGAACCCGTATTGGTCGATCAAGGCCCAGGTCATTTCCCACAACATCGCAGCGAAAGTTGAGCCGACGCCGTGCGGCACCGACGCCGTCTTGATCGCGTCATAGGTGCGCGGATCGATCGACATGTTGGTGCTGTATGGATAATCCCTGATCCCGTCGCCGGTGGTCGGCTGACCGAGCGCATAGGTGCCGACGCCGCGTCTGTCGCTTCCCTGGTCACCCGGTTCGATGGTCATCCAGATGCCGAAGTAGTCGCTCCAGCCTTCGCCCGCCTGCTCTGTATTATTGAGACAACTCGCGGTACCGGGACCGCCTGTCAGGCGATTGGAGATACCGTGTCCGTACTCGTGGACGATGATGCCGTTATCGAAATCGCCATCCCGAACAGGGCTTGTGATATTCCATAGGTACATCTGCATGCGCGGGTTGCTGCCATCCGGCGGCGTGGCGAAATTGGCATTATTGGTGCCACCACCGTCCTGGGCCTCCGCGTTAACCGAGTCGCTACCGGCCCCGCCGTTTCCGAAGTTGTTCTCCTGGAAGTTGCCGGCAGGCTCATCGAATCCGTATTGGTAAAAGACATCGTGGACGAGATTGTTCCAGTAGAAGAGATTGGTAACCGCTGCATCCTGGTAGTTACTGGGGTGCTGAGAGAGATTGACCGGGAAATCAAAGCCCAGGGTCGCATCACAGGCGCGCGCCGCATCGCCACCGGTGGGCACATTGCTGTTGTTGTCGTCGACGTAGGCGTCAACGTTGTTACCATCGGTGCAGATACCGTCAACCCAACCTGCGACAGAGGCCGTGGGGTCTTCAGGATCAAAAACTACCGTTCGATTGCCGTGGCTCGGACTTTCGACCGGTTCTTCATACACCCGAAAGGTGTCCTGAACGACGTAGTTATTCTGGTCCAACAGGTCGCCGGTGACCGCATCGATGCGCATGCTCCACCAGTTCTTGGCGTCCATCTCGTAGATTTCGACGTCCCAGGCCAGGCGCACGAGGTTCTTCGCGACCGGTTGATAGACGAGTTTGCTGGGGATGGACTTGCGTGAGATCGGGCCTTTGCCGGCATCGAGGCCCAGGCTTCGCGCGGCGGCCGAGATCGCCTGACCGCGATTCAACAAAGCCGAGGTCGTGTTGATGGCTGTCTCGATGTCAGGGATGAACTGGTTGCCCAGGTTCATGACGCTGCCATCGGCAGCGATATTGACGTTGATATTCGCGCCATGGACTTCGAAGCCGTGATATCGCTGACGCAGGTAGATGTGTGTGACGCCGCTATTCGCCGACCTGTACTCATCGGTGACGACCAGGCCGGCGATGTCATTCGCTGACAGACCGAGCACCTGCCGGTGATCCCTGAGATATCTCAGTGCAATTGCCCTTGGGCTGCCGTTATTGGGACCTGTCAGGAATTCGGCCTGGGCAGCGGCCGACGCCGCATGCGATGCCAGGGACAGGGCTGCGATAATCAGGCAGCCACTAATCAGCGCAACGCGCCTGCTACGGATGTCACTCATTTTCCTTCCCCTCCCCTCTCCGGGTACGGACGGCAATCGGGCGATTCCATTGTTGTCTGCAGCCAGCGTTCTGCCGCTGGAACAGTCGATCTTTTGCGATCCGTTGGAATCGGCCCGATCTTCAGAGTCTAGCAAATGGTCGTTACAACCGATCAGATTGTCGCGATCCGGATACGCCAGCACTGCCCTCTCAGGTCAGCACAGGGTACGCGCCCCTATTGCCGCATTTGACATAATGTAGCGCGTCGATGATTGGTTCTACACCTCTGGGTGAACCCCGGCTCCAGAAGCTCGGCTCGCGAGTGCTAGCCCGGGTCATCCAGTGGGTAGTGACAGGCAAAATCGTGCGCGTTCTCGATGCTCGTTCGTCCCGGCATTTCGCGACGGCAACGCCCGCTCGCAAAGGGACAGCGCGGATGGAATTCGCAACCCGGCGGCCGCGCCAGCAAACTGGGGACATCGCCGATCAACTCCAGTTGCTCCGTCGACGATTCCGGGTCGGGATCGGGATTCGCCGACAGCAGCGCACGGGTGTAGGGATGCCTGGCGTGACGGAATATCTCCTCAGATGGCCCCTGCTCCACAAAACGTCCCAGGTACATGATCGCCATGCGATCGGCGATGTGTCGAACGACATTCAGGTTGTGTGTGATCACGATCAGGGCAAGGCCGAGCCTGTCCTGCAACCCGGACAGCAGGTTGAGCACATCCCCCTGGATGGAAACGTCGAGGCCCGCCGTCGGCTCATCGGCGATCACGAGGTCCGGTTCCAGCGCCAATGCTCTCGCAACCCCGACACGTCTCGCCTGACCGCCGGACAGCTGATGCGGATAGCGATCGGCAAACTCTGAAGTCAGACCCACCATCCCTAGCAGCCGGTCAACTTCTTCTCCAACATCAACCTGATCCTCGCCATGAATCCTGAAGGGCTCGGCGAGCAGCCTGCGAACCGTCATGCGAGGGCTCAGTGATCCAACCGGATCCTGGAACATCATGGCCACCCGCCGTCGGTCGGGCTGCAATCGGCCACGCCGGTTGCGTGAAACTTCCTCGCCACGGAACGTCACCTGTCCCCTCCGCGCCGTGATCAGCCCCATCAGTGCCATGACCAGGGACGTCTTGCCAGAGCCACTTTCCCCGACAATCGCGAGGGTTTCTCCTCTTGCAACATCGAGCGCAACGCCTTCCACAACGTCGACCCATGCGGCTCCACGACGCCGCAACTGGTTCACCAGTCGTCTCTCCCGGCGGTAGCGGACAAACAGATCGCGAACCTGGAGTACCGACGTCATGGTCGCGTCCCGGCAGCGAAGCAGGACACGCAACGGGATTCCCCATAGTGATCGAGACGCGGTTGGCGATGCTCACAATCCGGGCGCGCGACGTCACAGCGTGGGCAGAAGACGCATCCGGCCGGCAAATCGACGAGATCAGGCAGATCGCCTGCGATGATCGGCAGTGTACGCGTGCGCTGCTTGATGCGGGCCGGATCGCACTCGATCAATCGGCGGGTGTACGGATGGGCCGGATCGTGGAACACCTCTCGAACCGGACCGGACTCGACGACCTCGCCCGCATACATCACGACAACGATGTCGCACAACTCGGCGATCACCCCCAGGTGATGAGAGATGAAGAGAATCGAACAACCGATCTCGGCCTGCAGCGTTTTGAGCTGGTGGATGATCTGGACTTCGAGCGTCGCGTCCAGGGCTGTCGTCGGTTCGTCGGCAATCAGCAGTTTCGGCTGCATCATCAACGCCATCGCGATCGCAACCCGCTGGCGCATGCCACCCGACAACTGATGGGGATACTCTCGAAGGCGTCTGTCCGGCTCGGGTATGCCAACCTTATCGAGCATCATCAGTGACAGCTCGCGTTTCGCGCCGGTGGATACATTGCGCCGGTACTGCACATCCGCCATCTGTCGCCCTATGGTCAGTACCGGGTTCAGGCTGGTCATCGGATCCTGGAACACCATTGCCAGCTCGGTGCCGCGCAGGTCGCGCTTCTGTCCTTCTGACATCGCCAGAAGATCCTGGTCATCGAATCTCATGGATTCCGCTTCGATTTCTGCATTCTGTGACGCCAGGCCGATGACGGCCGATATCAGCGTTGATTTTCCGCAGCCGGACTCGCCTACGATGCCGACGATCTTCTGCCGCGGCACGGCGATGGTCACGTTACGCAAGGCCCTGAGGATGCCTCGATCCGTTTCGTAGCCAACCGACAGCCTGTCGATTTCCAGTATGTTGGACGGGCCGGCCATCGTTACCGGCCCGTCCTCAGCCTGGGATCGAAGATATCCCGCAGCGATTCACCGAAGAACGTGAACCCGAGCGTGACCACGATCAGCGGTATCCCTCCGGCCACGATCGGCCAGGGCGAGTTGCGGATATACGAATAACCATCGTTCAGGATGCTGCCCCAACTGGGGGTCGGTGGCTTAACACCCAGGCCGAGAAAACTCAGGCCGGCTTCCATGCCGACTACAACCGGTACATCCATTGAAGCCAGGATGAATAACGGCGCCGCGATATTCGGCACGATGTGATCAAACAGGATCCGTCCGGTGCCTGCTCCCAGGGCCCTTTCTGCCTTGATGAAATCCCGTTGTCGCAACGCCAGCGTCTGGGTCCTTACCACGCGTGCGTAGATCGGGATCGAGGCAATAATGATGACCAGGATGACAGTGTTGAGCGAAGGCCCGATGAGAGCCACGACAGCCAGCGCAAACATGATCGTCGGGAAAGACCGGATGGTATCGAACGCGATGACGAGCAGCCTGTCGAGCCAGCGCGGGCCGAATCCGGCAAGCAAGCCGAGCCCGATTCCGATCGCCATGGCGACACCGATCGCTACGAGGGCAACCTTGAGCGCGACCTGTCCACCCATGAGAACCCGCGACAGGATGTCGCGACCGAGTTGATCCGTACCCAGCCAGTGGCTTGCCGACGGCGCCGCCAGTCGATTGTAAACATCAATCTCGACCGCATCGTAGGGAGCGATCAACGGGGCCAACAAAGTGGCCAGGATGACCAGGGTGACGATGACGAAGCCCATCAGGCCCAGCGGATCGTGACGCAATCGCCGCCAGGCGAAGACAAAAACATTCTCCCTGGAACTCATCGTCTCGCCTCCCCGGATCGCAGGCGGGGATCCAGCATGGCGTTAATCACATCGGACACCAGGGTCGCCGTCACGAAGAATCCGGTGGTCACCAGTACGGTGCCCATTACGACCGGGTAGTTTCGCGTCATGACCGCCTCATGCAGCAGTTTGCCGATGCCCGGTCGCGAGAAAACGATCTCGGCGAACAACGCACCTGACAGCATCGCACCCAGGCCGAGACCAAGGATCGTAACCGTCGGCAGGATTGCGATCCGTAGTGCATAGCGCCCGATAACGACGCGTTCGGGCAGACCAAATGCCCTCGCAGTTCGGATATGGTTTTCGCCGAGCACTTCCAGCATGGATGCCCTGACCAACCTTGCGATGTAGCCCACCCAACCGATTCCCAGGGCCAGGGTCGGCAGGACGAGGTGATAGGCAATGTCGGACCAGTTGCCTGGTTCGCCCGCTCCCATCGCCGGGAACCACCTGGTCTTGACCGACAGCAACAACAGCGCGTAGAGCGCGACGACGAACGACGGCACCGCGATGAAGGCGACGGACAGGACGCCGGTCAGACGGTCCCAGAAAGAATTTCGACGTATCGCAGAGAAGCAACCCAACGGTACTCCGATCAGCGTCGCGCTTCCGATCGCCGCGAACACCAGGATCAGCGTGTAGGGGAACTGCTCAAAGACGATATCTGCGACAGGCCGATCGCTGAATACATCCACACCGAGATCGCCCTGCGCGACATTGACCAGGAACCTGCCAAGCTGCACGGGCAACGGCTGATCAAGCCCCATCCTGGCATTCAGTTCCGCCCGTAACTCGGGGGTGGCGCGCGGGCCCAGCAGTGTTGACGCCGGATCCCCGGGGATCATATGGATCATAACGAACAGCAGGGAGACCGCCAGGACAACGATCAACAGTGCGAGGCCGAAGCGTCTTGCGATGAATCCCAGCATCCCCTCAGCCTCGCCCTCTGGCCAGCCTGAACCGGCCGTACATGGGATAACCATCGGCCCGGAAGGCGGGCGCCAGGTGATTCCTGTAAAGCAAGGGCTCCAAGCCATGCGTGAGGAAGCGATAACAACCAGACGCTTCCATCAGGTGCTGCATGTGTTGATACATTGAGTCGCGTTCGGCGGGGTCTGAACTCGCCATCGCCGCGTAGTGCAATTCGTCGAACTCTTTGCTGCGGAATCTCTCCCAGTTCCACACGCCGACCTGCTCGCCGATGAACCATTCCGTCGCGTAGTAGGGATCGCCGAGCATGTAGAAACTTTGGATGAATGTCTGGACGTCCTTCCATCGCTCCCCGGCAGCCTCCGAACCCATTGTGATAAATGTTGCGTTGTCCTGGATGCCGATCTCGACGTCGAAACCTGCTTTTCCCAGGGACCATTGCATGACCTGGGCCGCCGTAGAGTCCAGGGCCGTCGATATCGCATCGAGCCGGATGCGATACGGGATCTCGACACCGGCAGCCTGCAACAGCGATCTCGATACAGCCGGATCGCCCGCAGGTGGGATATCGGCCTTGGCACGGTTCCCAATCAGGCCCGGCGCGATGATTCCGGTCGCAGGTTCTGAAAGGCCGAACCACGCCGCCTCGATGACAGCTTCGACGTCGATCCCCCACTGTATCGCCTGCCGAACACGGGGATCACGCAATCGTGGGTGATCCTGGTTGATGCCTACCCAGTAGTAACGGATCCCGTCGAATATCTTCATGCTCGACTCAGCCGGCATCTCGCGTCGGAGAATTTCCACCGACTCGATCGATGTCTGTGTGCAGTCGAGTTCACCGGCCTCGTAGGCGAGTTCACCGGCCTTGACGTCGCTCATCGGATAAACATGGATTTCCCGGAAATCGGGAGCCTCGCCCTGCCAGTCCGGATTACGTTCGAGGACGGTCTTGCGCTGTGCCTGCCACGATTTGAAACGATACGGGCCGGAGCAGGCAGGTGGCGCTATCCCGAATTTTCCGCCTATCGATTCCATCGCCGACCTGGACACAATGCAGCCGGTACCTCCACACAAGCCGACCGTGATGAACGCCGCGAAGGGCGAATGCAGGACGATCTCACCGGAATACCGATCCTTGACCTCGACGTGGCTGAGCGAGCCGAGATCCCCCTTGTTGGGCGAGTTCACGCCGGGGTCGATGATCCGCTCCAGGGAATACTTGACGTCTTCGGCGGTCATCTCCCCGAATCCGTCGCTGAACCCGATTCCCTCCCGCAAGCGGAAGAAATAACGCAGATCGTCCAGTTGCTCGAATTCCTCCGCGGCAGACGGTTCCCAGTCCCAGCTGCAGTC
>CAJIAD010000038.1_pt1 | contig 14993 bp, 10 predicted proteins | sample 9198981 | NCBI WGS metagenome assembly CAJIAD01 (sample SAMEA7708274, study PRJEB35096) | sediment metagenome | biome: marine neritic benthic zone biome [ENVO:01000025]; feature: sediment [ENVO:00002007]; material: shallow marine sediment [ENVO:03000034] sea grass bed [ENVO_01000059] ...
AGTTTCGGCACGCTGGTGCGCAAGGAAGTCACGCGCGTCATGCGGATCTGGGTGCAGACCATCGTTCCGCCGATCATCACCATGTCCCTGTATTTCATCATCTTCGGAAACCTGATCGGGCGCCGCATCGGCGAGATGGGCGGCTTCGATTACATGCAATACATCGCGCCCGGGCTGATCATGATGTCCGTGATCACGAACTCGTACGGTAATGTCGTGTCGTCATTCTTCGGCGCGAAGTTCGCACGTCATGTCGAGGAACTGCTGGTATCTCCGATGCCTGCTTCGCTGATCCTGGTAGGGCACGTGGCCGGCGGCATGATCCGCGGGCTGCTGGTCGGCGCGCTGGTGACGTTGATCGCCCTCTATTTCACCAAGCTGAGCGTGGTCAATCCATTCATCACGATGTCTGTCGTTGTGCTGACCAGCATCGTCTTTTCGCTGGCGGGGTTCATCAATGCCGTTTTTGCGAGGAAGTTCGATGACATCGCGATTATCCCGACCTTCGTGCTGACGCCACTGACTTATCTCGGCGGCGTCTTCTACTCGATCAGCCTGCTACCGGAATTCTGGCAGAAAGTGTCCATGGCGAACCCCATTCTGTACATGGTGAATGCCTTCCGCTACGGGATACTGGGAACCTCCGACATAGACATCGGACTGGCCTACCTCATCATCCTGGCTTTCATCGTCGCGCTTTACAGTGGGGCGCTGTATCTTCTAAAGAAGGGCGTTGGTATCAGGGAGTAGTCCCGTGTGTGGTCGTTTCGCATTCTATTCGCCGGCCGAGGCGGTGACGCATCTGTTCGGTGCGGAGCTGAATGAGGACCTGCCACCCCGCTACAACATCGCACCGACGCAGCAGGTCCCGGTCGTTCGCCAACAGAAAGAGGGCGGCCGGGAATTCACGATGCTGCGCTGGGGGCTGATTCCGTTCTGGGCCAAGGACAAGGCGATCGGAAACCGCATGATCAACGCCCGCTCGGAGACAGTCGCCAGCAAACCGGCTTTCCGCAATGCATTTCGCAGGAAGCGTTGTCTCGTTCTGGCCGATGGATTCTACGAGTGGCAGAAGACGGCTTCCGGCAAGCAACCGTGGTACATCTCGATGCGATCCGGCCAGCCTTTCGCCATGGCAGGGTTATGGGAAAGCTGGCGTGAATCCGATGACGCCGAGTCGCTGGAGACCTGCACGATCATGACAACCGGACCCAACGGGTTCATGGCAAAGCTGCACAATCGCATGCCGGTGATCCTGCCGCCCGGCGCGGCAGCCATCTGGCTGGATGCCGAGTCCGACAAGGCGTCGCTCCTGTCCCTGCTCGCGCCCGCTGAAGATGAGGCGCTTGTCGCGACGGAGGTCAGCCGGCGGGTCAACAGTCCGGCCAACGACGGTCCGGACCTCGTGGAGCCGCTGGCCGGCTGACGCCCGAAATCGGTCAGATCGAGTCCAGGGCCTGACCCAGATCCATGATCAGGTCGTCCGGATGTTCCAGTCCGATCGAAACACGCAGCAGGTCATCGGGCGTGTCGGTGTCCGGTCCTTCGACAGACGCGCGATGCTCGATCAGGCTCTCGACTCCGCCCAGGCTGGTTGCCCGTTTGAACAGGCTGACTTTGGCTGCCACCGCCATCGCGGCCTCGACTCCGCCCTCGAGGCGGATCGACAGCATGCCGCCGCCGCCACGCATCTGGCGCAGCGCGATTTCATGCCCGGGGTGATCCGTCAGTCCCGGATAAAGGACCGCCGCTATCTCGGGTCGTGCCGTGCAGAACTGCGCCACCAGTAGTGCCGAGCTGCTTTGCGTGCGAACCCGGATCGGTAGTGTTGCGAGGCTCCGCGACAACAGCCAGCAGTCAAACGGCGAGGGCACCGCGCCGCCAACGCTGCGGATGTCGCGCAACGATTGTCCCCAGGCGTCATCCTCGCGACCCACCACGATGCCGCCCATCAGGTCGCTGTGCCCGCCGAGATACTTGGTCGAACTGTGGACGACGAGGTCAGCCCCGATAGCCAGGGGGTTCTGCAGCACCGGTGTGGCAAAGGTGTTGTCGCAGGCGACCGTCGCGCCCTGCTCATGGGCCATTGCAATCAGCCCGGCAAGATCGCTGATACCCATCATCGGGTTGGCAGGCGTTTCGATAAACAGCAGCGCTACATCGTCTTCAAGGACCGCACGGACAGCTTCCATGTCGGTGGTGTCCACCATCCTGGCGATACCATCGCCCGCCATTTCGCCAACTTGTCTCAGGGTGCCGTGATAGGCCGCTTTCGATGACACGATTCGGCCCCGCGCGGCCGCAGCCTGGAAGACCGAGGCCGTCGCTGCAGTGCCCGACGCGAATGCGACCGCCCACTCGCCCTGTTCCAGGGCGCACATCGCGCGTTCCAGGGCGAGTCGGTTGGGATTGCCATCCCGGACATACTGATAGCCCCTGGAATAATCGCCGTCGGCGTCCCTTTCGAAAGTCGTGCTCAGGTGGATGGGGGGCACGACGGCGCCACTGCCGGTGTCGGTTTCACGACCTGCATGGACGGACACCGTCTCGATCGCGGGTGGTTTGTCAGGGTGTGGCATGCGCGGCGGATGATCCGTCTTTGCTGTCGGCGGCGACCAGCGCCGGTCTGGACATGATAGCCGCTCTCAGGGTCGCGGCCTCGGACTCGGACGAGAAGTGCAGCTTGCTGCCACGTTCGGTGATGCCGAGCAGGGCAGAGGTCTGGTCAAGGTCCGGGAAGCGTCGTGATCCGACATGCTCGCGGTACAAGCGAGCAAAGACGTCGCTGTCCGTGATGTCGTCGAGTCGTGCGAATATCTCCCGAGCGGACCAAGTTCGATCGCTGGGCAGGCAGCAGTCGGCCAGTTCCGCCATCGCGAGATCCAGCGAGATCCGGCCGCCGCTTTCGCGCCTGAGCGCGACATCTGCCATCAACGCGATCGCGGCGCCGCTCCAGTAAACGCGCATGTAGCCGCCGGACTCCCGCATATTGCGGCTAGCATCCTTAAGCGACGCATCACCTGATCCCCGGCGGCCCCTGCCGAAGCCGGCGTACAGTTTCAGCCAAGCCTGGTCTTCGTCGATCATGCCGGCCCGGGCACGCAGTACGTTCTGGTAATAGCTCGCAAAGCCCTCCGACAGCCAGGCGTCGCCCCGGCCGACGTAGGGCAACAGCATGTGGCTGAGCTCGTGGGTTGCCGTCCAATCCTCCCGGAACTCGCTCAGGGGACGATGCGGGTCGACAAAGAAGTGTGCCGCCGCACCGCCGCCGCGCAAGACCTGGGCCCAGGGCACGGCCTCGGACTGCTGGCCGATCGGTACAACCAGTACCTGCGGTTGTTGAAGAGGAAATCGACCGTAGAGCCTGCTGACAGCACCGGCTGCCTCGGAAATCCATGTGTCCATATCATCCGCATCGTTGCGTGCGCCCGCATCGAGCACCGCCAGGCGCAGCGACGCGCCGCCGACGTCCAGGTCCCTGAGGTCCAGCCTCCCGATCGCCGTGAGGTCACGCCACTCAATCGGCGTTCGGGCTAGGCGGAAGACCGCGCGCTCGCCTTCGACCGGGTCCCAGGGCACCGATGCACGCATGTCCGTCGGCAGATCGAACTCGATGATCAGTTCGACACCATCCGGAAGCCGGCGTGGGCGCCACAGCCAGACGCCCGAGCTCATGACCACGGCGTCGTCGGTCTGCATGATCATACGTTCGGCCTGGTCACTCACAGCGTCGGCCAGGTCGACCCCGTAGGAGATGCAGTCGCCGGCTTCGGCGCCATACAGCCGGATCTGTCCTCGGCGTTTCTCGACCCGGAGCGTTCCCCGACTGGGCGTGGGGTCTATGAGGTAGTGTCGAGACTCATCCAGGCGACTGACCAGGCGCTCAGGAGTCCAGGAACCGAAACAGACTTCCGCATCGAGCCGGTCCAGTGTCGGCGTGACAGTCACCTTGTAATGCAACGTGTCGTCGGCATACGCGCTCGCCGTGGCGAGCAGGCCAATGAGAATGAGCGTTTGCAATCCGACGATCCTCCCTCGCGAATGCCGGGCGGGCTTGTGTGACTAGTCTGACAGGTCAGTCAGCTCTGCGGTTCCGGAGCCCGCCACGCTATCAATTTCCATGGATTCCTGCAGGGCCACGACCAGGCTGCCGCGACCGCCATGTGCGCCCAGCGCAGGCCCAAGCTCCGTGACATAGTGACCCTCCACCCTGTGCAGACGCTCCATCAGCAGAGTTGCCAGTCGATCGGCCCGGTCAGGGTCGCCGGCGTGGCCGACCGCGAGGACATAGGGCCTGTCGGTGTCGACACGCTTCGCAATGAAGCGGGCAAACTTGGCGACCGTATTGCGGCGCCCGAGCAGGACCCCCGCAGACGCGATCCGACCGTCCGGGTATGTCTTCAGCACGGGATCGAGACGCAGGAAGTCCGCAACGATCTTGCGCGATCGTGGTACGCGACCGCCGCGTACGGAGTAGGCCAGATCCCCCAGCACACCGAAGGTTCGTGTTGTGTCGATAGCCCGGTCGAGGCGGGTCACAATCTCGTCGACGTCATGGCCCTGTTGCGCCAGTTTTGCGGCTTGCAAAGTGATCAGACCCTGGCCGACCGACGCATTCCGGGAATCGACGGTGATGATCGGCGTTGATGTATGGGCGCGCCCTGCCGCTGACTCGGCGGCCTGGTAGGTGCCGCTGACCTGCCCCGTCAGGTGCACCGAGAGTATCGCGGGATGATGGCTGCCCAGGAATTCGTAAAGCCGGCGGAAATCTCCCGGTGCGGGCTGGGACGTTTGCGGATGGTGGGGGTTGCGCTCGAGTTCGGCGTAGAATTCATCGGACGTCAGACTGACCTTGTCCAGGAAACTCTTGTCGCCGAAATGGACCCGTACCGGGACCATGTGCACGTCCAGGCGTTCGAATTCGTCCTCCGGAATGTCTCCCGCCGAATCCGTCACGATAGCGACGCGCGCCCGCGACAGTCGGGATGCGCCCTGGCGAAACATGTCGTCCGCCTTGCGGCTGCTGATCTCCCCGAAGCCCGCGGCGATATCGAACAGGCGCTGCGGTTCGTCAACGTGAATGTGCACCCTGGCCTTGTGTCGGGTGCCCGCGACGACCAGGCTGCTGCCGATTCCGGCCAGCGCCTCCTTGAGGCTGCGATGCTCGATATTTTCCCCGTTGATGACACACTCGGTGCAGTAACGATGCCCGGTGATGCTTTCCGCCTCGGGGTAATCGATCATCGACTCCGCGTCCTGCTTTGCGGCCGGATCGAATTCGGGGTCAATGGACCGATCGTCCGCTATCCCGTCCCGAACCAGGTCGGTGACACCTTGCAGCAGATCCACGAAGCCGCGTGCACCGGCGTCTACGACACCGGCCTTGCGCAGCTCGTCCAGTTGACCGGTGGTTTCCGCCAGCGCCTTGCTGGCGCGAGCCAGTCCCTTCTCCAGTAGCACCGTGAAATCGTGAGTGGCGTCGCGCAGGCGATCCAGTTCGCGCGAGAATGCCCGGATGACGGTTACGATCGTTCCTTCACGGGGCTCGATCATGGCTTCCCGCGCATACCGCTCACCACTGCGTACTGCATCAACGAAACGACTGGTCGTGATGAGATCCAGTTCGCCGCATGCGTCACTCAGGCCCTGGAAGAACTGGGCCATGATCGCCCCCGAGTTACCACGTGCGCCGTCCAGCGCTGCGTCGGCGATGCGTTCCAGGGTGCGACCGGCGTGCCTGGACTCGTGTCGGCGCAGGGCGGCGAGCACCGAATTCATCGTCAGCGCGAGGTTGGTACCCGTGTCACCGTCCGCCACTGGAAAGACGTTGATCCGATTCAGGTGATCGCGATCGTCCAGGACCCTGAGGATGCCTGCTTCCAGCCCGCGTGCCAGGCGCGGGCCATCGAGATAGGCGATGCCATTGCCCGGCGGCATCATCCTTCAGGCCGCCTGTTTGTACGCGGTTGGATCAGGGTTCGTACCGCCGGTCTAGTCGGGTGCCAGGAGAAAGAGCTGGAATCCATCGTCGAGAACGACGCCCTCCGGCACGATCTCGTCCACCCGCGGCCCGTTTCCGATCTGGTCTCCCTCGCGATACTTGTCGCCATTGACGAAGACAGCACGGCGGGCAGGATCATCGGAATAGATGTGCAGGTCGAGATGCAACGGAGGTCCCGATAACCTGCCCTGCAGTATCAGGTCACGGGCCGTTGGCAATCGAGATACGTCGTTGGAGCGATTGGCCGGCACGGCGGTTGTTGTCGCGACTGCTGTTGGCCGCGTCGTGGTGGCACGCGGCTGATTTGGCGCCGCGCCCGGGTTGACGACAGGCGCAGTACTGGTTTCAGCGGTCGTACCGGTCGCTACTTCGTCTCTCAAAGAACGCAGATTGCGCTCGCTCGCTGCGACCGGCGCTTGCGTCCCGGCGTCGCGATTCTGAACTGTTTCGTCGGCCGCGGGCGTTGTTGCCGCCGGCGGCAGGTCGGACACTCTCGCAGTTGCCGCGGGCATTTGCTCGGTGGAGGCCCGGGGCGGCTCAGAAGTGCCGCCGCGTAAAAGCATGACCGCGAGGATACCGATCACTACGGCCATGGCGACCACGAGGATGGTCAGCCATAGCCCGCTGGATTCCTCCTGACCGCCGCTCGGCGCGCTTGCAAGTGCGGGGCCGGCCTGGCGCTGTCTCTCGTTCTCCGACTTCTTTAGAGCATCGAGGATGAACGACATCGATCCCTAGCCCTCCTGCTCGAGCAGGTGACGCCCCGGCAGTCCGAGCGCCGTGTTCAATGCGATCATGGTGCGCGCACCGGCGATGCCGTCGGAACGCAGCTGTCGCGATGACTGGAAGTTGCGTACAGCATCCGCAAGTCCGGTGTCGAAGAAATCTGGTCGTGCCGCAGGAAGCGGTGTTTGCGTCAGCCGCGCCAGTGATTGGCGCAACCAAAGCACATCCGCCCCGGTCGCGCCCTCTGTCAGGGTACGTCCGGGTCCCTGGGCCGGCCTCCAGACGACCAGGTACTCGCCGGTCCACAATGGTATGAGTTGATCGAGACCGGCCTCCAGACGATTCTCGCCTGCCAGCAAAATGGCAGTGCCATCTCTTTTCAGGCCGCCGAGTACCACCTGGTGACTGGTGCCGGCAGCGTCAGTCAACGAGATGATGGCTGGTCGGTCGAGATTGATCAGCTGCCGCCAGGAACCCTGTTCATAAAGACACCGCAGTCCCTCCGCCTGAACGGCCTCGCAGGGCTGCGCGGTACCTGGTGGCAGCCCGATGCGCCACAGTGCCAGGAGAGTGTTGAACGCACTGTCGGTGTCGGTCGAGCCGGCGACTGCTGACAAAGCGTCTGTCAGCAGCGGGGTGGGCGGATCCGGATCGACCTGTGCCACGACGACAGGTTCTTCCTGGGTGATCGTCGCCGTCTCCGGCAGGTCCTGGCTTGCTACCGGTTCGGTCACCTGTCGTGGTGTGGAATCGGCAACAGGCGCCGGCAGGGGCATGGGTTCCACGGTGCTGGTTGTTGCGGAACTTGATTTCAACGGCATCGGCGTCGTGTTCCAGGCACCGAACCCGATCGCTGCCAGCACCAGCACACCGACAGCGCCAGCCAGCCAGCGCCAGACTCCCGAACTTCGCTGGTGGCCGGAAACTTCGCGAACGGCACTCCTGGCGAGCCCCTTGGAGACCGATGCGCGTTCTCGTGAGTAGGCGCCCAGCAGGGCGCGATCGCAGATGACGTTGATCAGGCGCGGGATACCGCTGGCAGAGCGGTGTACCACAGAAGTCGCGGCGCGGCTGAATATCTCGGCACGGCCACCTGCGACCTGGATTCGGTGGCCGATATACGCTCGTGTTTCGTCCGGACTCAGTGGTTCCAGGTGGTAGCGTCCCGTCACTCGCTGTGCGAGTTGGCGCAGATCATTGCGCGACAGCAGCTCACGCAGTTCCGGTTGTCCGATCAGGATGATCTGCAGCAGTTTCTGTTTCGCGGTTTCGAGATTGGTCAGTAGCCGGATCTGCTCCAGCACGTCCGGGCTGAGATTCTGCGCCTCATCGACGATCAGAACGACACGGCGCCCCTCAGCGTGTGCATGCAGGAGCCGGCGATTAAGGGCGTCAATGATCGCCTTGATGCTGCGTCGCTCATCCGGCAACAGCGGGACATGCAGTTCCTCGCAGATGGACAGCAGGAATTCATGCGGAGTCATCTTCGGGTTGAGAACCAGGGCGACGTCTGTCTCGTCCGGGAGCTGTTCGAGCAGGCTCCTCACGATGGTCGTTTTCCCGGTACCGACTTCGCCGGTTAGCTGGATGAAGCCGCCGCTCTCGGTGACGCCATAAAGAAGATGCGCGAGACCCTCTGCATGACGCTCGCTCAGGAACAGATAGCGAGGGTCCGGCGTGATCGCGAACGGTTTCTCGTGTAAGCCGAAAAAATTGGTATACATGTCAAACGGCGGCTGCCGGGTATCGGATCGCGGGCCGCCTCGCGCCCTCTACCCCGGGGGTTGGTGCAAATGATGCACTACCTTTGTCGTCGCTGTATAGCCGGGCCCTTTCCTATGACGACAGCATCGTCACCGAAGCGGGCACGGATCGAATCGACCGCGTCCCCGAGTTCGCTGCCTGCAGGCGCAGTGTCGAACAGTTTGAGTTGCCGTGCCGGACTCAGACCTGACACGCCGACTCCCAGCAGTCGAAGAGGCGCTGCAGGATTTTCGACAAGCCACTGGTCGAGAAGATCCTCGGCGATTCGAGCCATCGTTTCACTATCGCTGACCGGCGGCGAGACGTTCCTCTGGCGGGAAAAAGTGGAGAAGTCGTCGCGCCGGACCTTGATCGAGACCACTGACGCCTGCAGGTCCTTGCGTAGCATCCGGTCCGACACCCGGACGACCTGGTCGGAGAGCACACCCGTCAGTTTTCCACGGTCGCTGATATCGGTGTCGAATGTCTCCTCCACGCTGATGCTCTGATCGGACCGATGCGTACAAACCGCGCGATCGTCGATACCCGACGCGCGGCGGCGCATGCGTTCCGCATAGCGGCCGAAAACCCTGCGCAGATCCTGGTCCGGTGCCTTGCGCAATTGTTCCAGAGTGTGGATGTTGACCGCTTGCAGGCGTTCCTCGGTACGTGGCCCGATGCCGCCAACCTTGCGCACCGGCAGAGGATCGAGCGTTTCCTGGATCTTATCGCCGACCAACTCGCACAGCCCGTCGGGCTTCTCCAGGTCGGACGCGATCTTTGCCACCAGCTTGTTCGGCGCGATTCCGACCGACGCTGTCAGACTTGTTGCCTCCCTGATCCGCTGCTTGATCGTGGCAGCCAGTTCGCGGGGCGTACCGAACAGGGCCAGGCTGGTCGTCACGTCCAGGAACGCCTCATCGAGCGACAGGCCCTCGATTTCCGGCGTGAATTCCGCAAATACGACAAAGATCTGTCGCGAAACGTCCTTGTAGTGAGACATCCTCGGGTGCACGCAGGTCGCATCCGGGCAGCGTCGCAATGCCTCTGCCATCGGCATCGCTGAGTGAATGCCAAAGCGGCGCGCCTCGTAACTGCAGGCTGCGACAACCCCTCGGGGTCCGGTCCCGCCAACCAGCACGGGCTGGCCGCGATATTCCGGGTTGTCACGCTGCTCGACCGACGCATAGAACGCGTCCATGTCGACATGGAAAATGCAGCGATCTGTTTTCGACCCATGCGTCACGGGCGGCGTTGACCCTCCCCGGGACTATTTGCTGGTGATCGCTATTCCTCCGGCGACACGGAGATCGTGATTTTCTCCGAATACACAGGCGGACTGTGCGGAATGTGATTCATGTCCGCCAGCAGCAATTGCAACGTGTGCGTGCCGGGGCTGAGTTCTACAACGACCTCGGTCTGGCCGCCGCCGAAATGTACGTGCTTGTCGTCGGCCGGTACGGGCATGTCGAGAGCCGGCAGGTCCGCGTCGATGATCAGGTGGTGGTGCCCGGTCTTCGCCTTGTCTGTACCCGCTGGTGCAACGCCCATGCCGCGCAGACCGAAAACCACTCGCACGGGGCTGGAGACCGTGTCTCCGTCAGATGGGGAAATGAAATAAACGGCAGCGCCCTCCGGCGAGGGTGTCGGTCCGCCGGCCATGACGGCACCGGAAATCAGCAGCCCCACCAGGGGCAGCATTGCACGAATCATTGGATGTCTCCGTCGCTGGTTTGTAACGACTGAGTGTAGCAGTTGCAGGCTGAGTACCCCGTGACCGACGGGGACGGGATCAGAGTGTGAAGGCGGTGATGGCCAGGGTGATCACGAAGGTGATGAGCACACTGATGAAATAGAACACCATCAGGCTGAGGTACTTGACGGCGGTCAGGAAGCGGCCCTGTTCGTAGACGACCCGCATTGCCCGGTACAGGTAGACGAAGGTGTAGATGCTGGTCAGCACGACCATTCCCTCGGCCGGCGCATCCGGCCATTGAGCCCATTCGACCAACCAGCCAAACAGGATCGTCAGCGTCGTCAGCAGATAGAAGAACGAGTGGTAGTGCACCAGGAACAGCAGGTGCTCCGCAAAGTAACGACCGGTGAACAGGTAGGCGACCTTCATGAATACCGCGAGCAGCGGCAGGAAGAAGAACATCATCGCCGGAAGATTCTCGATCAGGGCGCGTGCGAAACCGTCGGCGTCGGCAACGGTCTTCTGGCAGGCTTCGCGCACTCTGTCCTCGGTGAGAAACGCGGAGACGACAGTCCAGCTTTCGGGAATGTCGAGATCGATATCCTCACACTGACCGGCCGGTGAATCGTCTTCGTCGTCCGGGTCTGCCGCGTCGTCGCCGGCGGCTTCCTCTTCGTCCGAGCCACCGAACTGGAGATTGAAACTCGCCGAATCGCCATCCTCTGCGGTGTCCGCTTCATCCTGGTCATGGACCCGTAAATCGACGCCGTCGACAGGATTGTTTTCGGCTGCGTTGCGCTCCTCGAGCTCAGCACTTTCCGCCGGCGTGTCGTCGAGATCCGCCGAAACCCGGACGCCGTCTACGATATCGAAACGTTGCCCGATGGCGATCAGGAAAAAGAACAGCAGCGTCAGTCCGATGAACAGCCGCAGCGGCGCGACGTAGCGTGCACGCCGACCCTGCAGGTAGTCCCGGGTAAGCCGTCCCGGCCGGAACAGCAACAGCGTCAGGGTTCGCCAGAGCTTGGAGTCCAGCGACACGATGATATCGCTCGCCTCACGCACCATTTCCCACAACGTGATCATGCGGCTCTTCGCGCGCTGGCCGCAGATGGCGCAGTACTGCCCGATCAGCGGCGACTCGCAGTTCGGACAAGCGGACATGTGACCGGCCCGGGATACGCGGTGGCCATGGTCGAGGATCCGCCTGGATGCCTTGAATCGTTCCCCAAAGCGATCCAATCCCTGCTGCCTCATCCTCTGGGCATGGTCCCGGAAATAGTCGTCGAGGGCGGCGCGGTCTGTCAGTTCGTACTGGACCGTACGCTGCACAAGGCCGGAATCCGGCTCCTCGCTTTTGCGAACGACAGCCGTCAGGAAGCCTGGCAGATTGAGCATCTCCGCCACGTGCTCGTCGAGCCACGCATCGAAGACCTCCTCGATGGAGGCGTCAGGTACGAGGTTGACCTCGTAGGTGACCGGGTCGCCGGTCATGGATTCCGAGGGACTATCGGGCCGGCTCTCAGCCGCCGGCCGCGATTTCCTTGTCCAGCTTGTCTTCTGTTTGCTTCTTCTCGCTGGGCACGATCTCCTCCTTTGCAGGGGATGCTGCCGGCCTGGTGATCGCCTCCTGGATCCGGGGGGCCGGTTTTTGTCTCGCCAGTTCGTCCGGGGCGAAGTCGTCGACGTTGATCAGGTTCATTACCTTGGCATCGACATGGCGCAAAGTTTTCGCCTCGTCATTGTCGATGATACCTGCAGCGACAGCCTGCTCCACCTGGGAGTCGAAGTCCGGCGCGGTCACGATACCTTCCTTTACGCCGCGGCGGATCTTCTGCTCAATAGGTTTGGTCTCGATGACGAGTTCCATCGCTTCCTGCAAAAGGCCGAGCGGATTATTCGGTTGCACCGCGCGGTAGATACCGTCACACAGCCGGTCGCGCGACTGGGTGGGATTGATGACGAGTTCGACGACACGTCGCGACAACAGATCGCTCGGCGCGTAGTAGGTCCGACCGCGCGGGAAGATGAAAAGCCGCAGCACCCGGCTCACCCAGCGGTTCGGGAGATTGCGCAGGAAACCGTGGAGCTGCTCTTGTGCCTTGTACAGGAGACTCCTGCAGGCCCATTCCACGATCGGCAGATCGGATTCCTTGCGCCCCTGGTTCTCGTAGTGTTTGAGGACCGTCGACGCCAGATACAGAGTGCTGAGGATGTCTCCGAGCCTCGCCGACAGCATTTCCTTCTTCTTCAGCGCGCCGCCGAGCGTGAGCATGGCGACATCGGACGCCAGCGCGAATGACGCACTGAATCGGCTGATGTGCTGATAGAAACGCCGTGTCGGACCGTGAACCGGGACTCCGACGTAGCGCGCCAGCGTAGTCGCCATGACCAGGGACCGCGCCGCGTTGCTGACCGCGTAGCCGAAATGCCCCATGAGCGCCTGGTCGAAATCGTTCAATGCACGAACATGATCCGGTTCGCGCGCCGCGTTGAGTTCGCGCAGGACGAAGGGGTGGCAACGCACCGCGCCCTGTCCAAAGATGATCAGGCTCCGTGTCAGGATATTCGCGCCCTCGACGGTGATGGCCACCGGGATCGAGTTGTAGGCCACGCCGAGGTAGTTCTTCGGCCCCATGCAGATGCCCTTGCCGCCATGAATATCCATGGCGTCATTGCCGACGACCCTGCCCATCTCGGTCGAGTGGTATTTGAGGATCGCGGACGGCACGGCCGGCTTCTCACCCGCATCGATGGCGGCTGTGGTGACCGAACGGCCCGCATCAGTGATGTAGGTGAGGCCCACGATTCGTGCCAGTGCTTCCTGGATGCCCTCGAAATTGCCGATCGATGTGTTGAATTGCCGACGGATACGCGCATAGGCGCCCGTGGCCCAGGCCGCGGCCTTTGCTCCACCCACCGAATTGGCCGGCAGCGAAATGCTGCGACCCACGGACAGGCATTCGACCAGCATCTTCCAGCCCTGACCCGCCATCTCGGGACCGCCGATAATGCTGTCGAGCGGCACGAAGACGTCCTTGCCCTCGATCGGGCCGTTCTGGAACGGAACCATCAGCGGGAGATGGCGACGACCGATCTCCACGCCGGGCGTCGAGGCCGGAATCAGCGCGGCAGTGATCCCGTAGTCGGTCTTCCCCTCATCACCGAGGAGTGCGTCCGGGTCGTACAGCCGGAAGGCCAGGCCGACAACTGTCGCCACCGGCGCCAGTGTGATGTAGCGTTTCTTGAAGTTGAGCCGTAAGCCGACCACTTCCTCGCCCTGGTATTCGCCCTTGCAGACGATCCCGGTATCCGGAATAGACGCTGCGTCCGATCCGGCGCGCGGCGCGGTGAGGGCGAAGCAGGGAATCTCGTCACCCGCCGCCAGCTTGCTCAGGTAGCGTTCCTTCTGTTCCTCGGTCCCATACTTGAGCAACAACTCTGCCGGACCGAGGGAGTTGGGAACGGCGATAATCGACGCTGCTGTCGCGCTGCGACTGGCAACCTTGGCCAGCACCTGGGAATTCGCGTAGGCCGAGAACTCGAGGCCGCCGTAATTCTTCGGGATGATCATGGCGAAGAATCCGTTCTTCTTGATGAAGTCCCAGGCTTCCTCCGGCAGGTCGGCCAGTTCGTGGCTGATCTCCCACTCGTCCAGCATCCCGCATAGTTCCTCGACCGGCCCGTCGAGAAACGCCTGTTCTTCCTCGCTCAGTCTCGGGGCCGGGTAATCGAGTAAGCGTTCCCATTGCGGTGCGCCGGAAAACAGCTCGCCTTCCCACCACACCGAACCGGCTTCCAGAGCCTCTCGCTCGGTCTGGGACATCGAGGGCAGCATCTTGCGATACATGCGGAGCAGGGGGCCTGTGACGCGCGCGCGTCTCAGCTGGTCCACATTGAGCGCAACAAGCACGCCGAAAGCCGCCCAGAGAATGAGTAACCAGAGTGGGTTGGCGTCGCTCAGGACGGTGAGGGCGGCGAGGGCTGCGCCGATAATGGCGGTGGCCGGGGCCAGGCCGACTCGCTTGTATGCAAGTGTCAGGGCGCCGCCGATAAAGAGAAGAAACCACAGGATCGTTATCATCATGACCCTCCCGAGGGTCCGATACCGTCAAGGTATCGCCAGATTTTCAAGCACTTGGCCCGACTATAACGCAGGATTGCTGTGGTGCGCCAAAATGAAGCGCACAGTCCCGGATATTGGCGGCGGCATCTGCCTCGACGCCGATCCATGCGGTGCTTCACCCGGGTCGAAATTTGCGGATAACTCGCTGAAAATAAAGGAAACGAGTTGGTTCTTCCCGGTCATTGGACAAAAGAAAAGGCCGTGCCCGCAGGCACGGCCTCTCGCTTTCAGGTCCCGTGTTGTCAGAGCAGATCGGCAACGCCGTCACGTTCCTCGAGCAGTTCAGCGTGGGTCGCGTCCATCCTGGAACGGCTGAATTCATCGATGTCGAGGCCCTGTACGATCTCGTAGTCACCACCCGCGCAGCGGACGGGGTAGGAGTAGATCACGCCTTCCGGGATGCCGTAGCTGCCATCGGACGGAATACCCATACTGACCCAGTCGTCGTCCGGCGTACCCAGCGCCCAGTCACGAATGTGGTCGATTGCCGAGGAGGCAGCTGATGCCGCCGACGAGGCACCCCTGGCCTTGATAATAGCGGCACCGCGCTGTTGCACCGTGGGAATGAAATCGTCTGCAAACCAGTCGCGATCTACCAGGTCGAATGCCGGTCGGCCACCCACCAGGGTGTGGACCAGGTCGGGATATTGGGTCGCGGAATGGTTTCCCCATATCGTCATCTGTCGGATGTCGGACACAGC
>CAJIAD010000031.1_pt1 | contig 14956 bp, 9 predicted proteins | sample 9198981 | NCBI WGS metagenome assembly CAJIAD01 (sample SAMEA7708274, study PRJEB35096) | sediment metagenome | biome: marine neritic benthic zone biome [ENVO:01000025]; feature: sediment [ENVO:00002007]; material: shallow marine sediment [ENVO:03000034] sea grass bed [ENVO_01000059] ...
CCGGCGCCGTAGTCAGCGTGCCGACCTCTGCCGATGGGAGCATCTTGTCGTCTCGCGCTTTCTCGCCATTCAGGATTTTGCCCCGCAGCGGCAGGATGGCCTGGGTCTTGCGATCCCGGCCCTGCTTGGCGGAACCACCGGCAGAATCACCCTCCACCAGGAACAGCTCCGACAATGCCGGATCCTTTTCCTGGCAATCGGCCAGCTTGCCGGGCAACCCCGCAACATCGAGGGCGCCCTTGCGTCGCGTCATTTCCCGCGCCTTGCGCGCCGCGACCCGTGCCCGGGCAGCATCGACAATCTTGCTCACGACCGAACGGGCATCCTGGGGATTTTCGAGCAGGAACTCATCCAGTTTCTCTGCCATGGCCGCTTCTACAATGCCCTTGATCTCCGACGAAACCAGCTTGTCCTTGGTTTGCGACGAGAATTTCGGATCCGGGACTTTGACTGAAAGAACCGCGGTCAGTCCTTCACGGGCATCATCACCGGTGGTGGAGACTTTCTCCTTCTTGGCCAGACCCATTTGTTCTATATGGTTATTGAGCGTCCTGGTCAGAGCGCTCCGGAACCCGGCCAGGTGAGTGCCACCGTCCCGCTGTGGGATATTGTTGGTGAAGCAGTACATGCCCTCCTGGTAGGAGTTGTTCCACTGAACTGCCACCTCGACGACCACGCTCTCGCGTTCAGCCTTAAAATAGAGGACATTTTCGTGGATCGGCGTCTTGTTTCGTCTCAGGTGCTCGACGAAAGCCCGGACGCCTCCCTTGTACTCGTAAACCGCTTCTTCGTCAGTTCGCTCATCCGACAGGACGATGCAGGTGCCTGAATTCAGGAACGACAGTTCCCGCAAGCGCTTCGCCAGAATGTCGTAGTGAAATTCGATATTCGTGAAGATTTCAGGACTGGGCTTGAAGCGCACGATCGTACCGGTTCTGTCCGTGGTTCCGACCACTGCCATGTCCGTAACAGGCTCGCCCATCTTGTATTCCTGGCGGTTGATCTTGCCATCCCGGTGGATGGTCAACTCCAGGTGTTCAGACAATGCGTTAACCACGGAAACGCCGACACCATGCAACCCGCCCGATACTTTGTAGGAGTTGTCGTCGAATTTTCCGCCGGCATGCAGCACGGTCATGATGACCTCCGCCGCAGACCGTCCTTCCTCGGGGTGAAGATCGACAGGAATCCCGCGACCGTCATCACTGACCGTCACGGACTCGTCCGCATGGATGATCACCTTGATTTTGCTGCAATGCCCGGCCAGCGCTTCGTCGATTGAGTTATCGACGACCTCGAACACCATGTGATGCAGGCCTGTCCCGTCATCGGTGTCCCCGATGTACATTCCGGGCCGTTTCCGCACGGCTTCCAGGCCCTTGAGAACCTTGATATTTCTTGATGTGTAGTCGTTTTCTTCAGTCATAAACTAAGCTCGCAGCCGAACCGGATCATTGTACCACTGTAGAGACCTTCCCTTGTTCCACGTGGAACACTTTTCCCGGGGCCATCCCGGGCAGCGAGTCGCCACTCAAGGCAGTCACGAAGAGTTGAACATCGAGTGTCCGAACCGCGTCCAGAAAACGCTCCAGGTTCGAGCCATCCAGCTCCGCTGCGAGATCGTCCAGCAACAGCACACTGCGGACACCAGCGGAGGACATCAAATGCTCCAGCTGCCCAAGGATCATCGCCGATGCCAACAACTTCTGCTGCCCCCGGGATACACGACCTCTCGCTTTTCGAGAAGCGATGGAAATAGCGATATCCGCCCTGTGAGGACCAGCATAGGTCGCTCCAGTTCGGCAATCGCGGTCGATGTTCCCATCAAGAACCTCGGACAGGGATCGCTCCTCAAGCCAACCGCGCCGGAATTCCAACGCAATTGCCGAGTCCAGCAATTTGTTTGCGAACCCTTCAATATGAGGGCGGACTGCGTCCAGGTACCGGGATCGCGCTGCAGAAACCTGCTCGCCGGATGATGCGAGCTCCTCGTCCCACGCCCGGATCTCACCGCCGCGCCCGCTCTTGAGAGCGGCGTTTCTTTGCTTGAGAGCGCGGTGGTAACGCCGCCAGGCGCCCAGAAAACCATGTTCCACGTGGAACACACCCCAGTCCGCGAATCGTCGCCGGATGCCGGGGCCCTCTTCAATCAGGCGGTGCACACCCGGGTCGATTGCCTGAACCGGTAGCTGTTCCGCCAGTGCCGCGGCGCTTTTCTCGTCCTTGCCATCGACACGGATCTGCTTCGGTCCGCCCCTGATCAGGCGAATCCCAAGCTTTCGCTCGGCGCCGCTATTCTGTACCTTTGCGTTGACGACGGCCGCATCATCACCATCCCTGATCAGGCCCTCACCGACGATGGTACGGAAGGATTTTCCGCGTCCCAGAAGGAAGATCGCCTCGAGCAGACTGGTCTTCCCCGAAGCGTTCTCGCCATAGATCAGGTTGGTTTCATCCGGCTCAAGAACGACATCAGTCAAGCAACGGATGCTGATCGCCTGGAGCCTGGTGATGGTCGCGGCCAGGGCCAGGGATCCTTAGAGGCGCATCGGCATGACCACGTACTGGCAGCCCTCTGTGCCGTCATTCCAGATCAGGCAACTGCTGCTCGGATCATTGATCTGCAGGTTAGCGCTTTCGCCATCCAGCGCGGCCAGCGCGTCGACGAGATAGTTGACGTTGAACCCGATCTCGAGATCCGCCCCCGCATAACTCACCTCGATTTCCTCTTCCGCTTCCTCCTGCTCCGGATTATGTGCCTGGATCTTCAGCAGGTTGGTCCCCAGTTCAAGCCTGACACCGCGGTATTTTTCGTTGGATAGGATCGCAGCTCTGTGCAAGGCGTGCCGCAACTCCTCCCGGCCTGCTCCAATCACTTCGCCGCTGCGCTTCGGAATAACGCGCTGATACTCCGGGAATCGGCCATCGATCAGCTTCGAAGTGAATCGAATATCGCCAACCTCCGCTCGGATGTGATTGGTGCCGATCGATATCGTCACGTCTCCGTCGTCACCCAGAAGTCTTTGCAACTCCATTACACCCTTTCTGGGCACAATCACCTGGTGCGTCCCTTCCTCGCTCGATTCCGCTCCTATCTGGCAGATGGCGAGGCGGTGCCCATCGGTGGCAACGGCCCGCAGCACTCCTTTATCAATCTCAAGCAACAATCCGTTCAGGTAGTACCGGACATCCTGATGGGCCATCGAGAAATGAGTTCGCTCCAGAAGTCGACGCAGATCCTTCTGAGGCACCGTAATCGTTTGTCGGGCTTCGATATTTTCGACGACCGGGAAATCTGCAGCGGGTAGCGTAGCCAGCGTGAACCGGCTCCGACTGGAGCGCAACATCGCCCTCTCTCCGGTCACGTCCAGGTTAACCTTGGATCCCTCACCAAGCGCCCGGCAGATATCGAGAAGCTTCCTGCCAGGAACCGTGACTTCTCCATCCTGATCCGCGCCGAGCTCGGCCGTGGCAACCATCTCTACTTCCAGATCGGTTGCCGTGATCGCTACCTTGCCATCCTTCGCTACGACCAAGACATTTGAGAGAATTGGCATTGTTTGACGTCTTTCGACGACGCCGATAACGGACTGAAGTGGATCGAGAAGAGCTTCTCTCGGCGCACTGAGCTTCATTAGTTCACCTGTTAATAATATTTGAATTAGGTATCTGTTGTAGTATTAATAGGCAATAGCCTGTTATGTGGATAAGTCTTTTTTCTTCTTTTAAAACAGTAACTTATAGAATGCAAGAGTCTGTTCCCAGAAGCCTGTTAACCGGCTTACTTGTTGTGCACGACTTGTGGATAAATACCAACCCCCGAATTATCCACACCTTATCCCCATCATGATGTGAGGGTCCTCAACAGGTTGCCATAGTCCTCGTCAATCCTGACTTCGGATCGCCGCAGCTCCTTGACCCTCTTGCAGGCATGCAACACGGTCGTATGGTCGCGACCACCAAAAGCATCGCCGATCTCGGGCAAGCTGTGGCTTGTGAGTTCCTTGGTCAGTCCCATCGCTATCTGCCTGGGGCGGGTGATGGAGCGACTACGGCGCTTGGATAGAAGATCGGCCACCCGGATTTTGTAGTATTCGGCGACGGTCTTCTGGATGTTTTCGATGGAAACGAGTTTCTCTTGCACTGCCAGAAGATCGCGGAGCGCCTCCCGGGCGAAATCCTGGGTGATCGGCTGGCCGGTGAAGCGGGAATTGGCGATAACGCGGCGCAACGCGCCTTCCAACTCGCGGACGTTAGAGCGAATGCGTTTGCCAATGAAAAAGGCGACCTCATCGGGAAGTTGAACACCCGCTGCGAGGGCTTTTTCCAGGAGGATTGCTACCCGCGTCTCCAGTTCGGGAGGTTCGATCGCCACAGTAAGGCCCCACCCGAAGCGTGATTTCAACCGTTCCTCGAGCCCCTGCACTTCCTTGGGATAGCGATCACAGGTGAGGATGATCTGCTGCTGACCCTCAAGTAGTGCATTGAAAGTGTGGAAGAATTCTTCCTGGGACTGCTGCTTTCCGGCGAAGAACTGGATGTCATCGATCAGGAGCGCGTCGAGGGTACGATACGCAGTCTTGAACTTGCTGATGGTGTTATGGCGCAGTGCGCTGACCATGTCCCCCACGAAGCGCTCAGAGTGGACATAGGCGACACGGGCATCCGGATTGTTCTTGCGAATCGTGTTGCCAACGCTATGCATGAGATGCGTCTTGCCGAGCCCGACACCGCCGTATATGAATAACGGATTGTAAGCACTGCCCGGATTCACTCCGACCTGATAGGCAGCCGCGCGAGCGAGCTGATTGCTCTTTCCCTCGATGAAGTTGTCGAAGGTGAAAGTGGTGTTTAGGTTGCCGCCAACGACCGGCTGGACAGTTCTGCGACCCTGCCCTGGCCTCACCTCGGGGACTCGGCCGGGTTCTATCGGATCAACAACGGGCTTCGCTGCCTTTTTCGAGCCGACCTCGATGACGAGATCGGGGGCAGAACCTTCCGCACAGTCGGCCGCTATATCGGCAATCTGCTTGTAGAAGTTCTGTTGGACCCAGTCCACGACGAAACGGTTGGGCGCCAGGAGCTTAAGGACATCCTGGTCCTCCACCGCCTGCAAAGGGCGGATCCACGTATTAAAATGTTGCTCGGGTAAATCACACTCGAGCTGTTGGACGCACCTGTCCCACAGAGATCCCGGCACAGCGCTGGTCTCCTGTCTGTCTATTCCCGGGGGGAACGTTGCAGTCTATACCGGTTATCCCGAGTTATCCACAGGCGATTATATTCACGCCAGAACGCCGGAGGCTCTTGACACACGGGCCCGGCATCCTTAGAGTTTCCGCCCTTTTGTGCCGGGCCTGAAACCCGCGCCACACCACCTCCAATAAACGAGATCGGATCGATGAAGCGCACATTCCAGCCCAGCAACCTGCGCAGAAAGCGCACACATGGTTTTCGCGCCAGAATGGCCACCAAGAGCGGCCGTCAGATTCTCGCGCGCCGGCGAGCGAAGGGCCGAGCCCGGCTGACTCCCTGAGCCTGATTCTCAATGTCGCCCAGGCGACACGACGACCCGGATGGGTACCGACAAGGGCGCGCAGTCATTTCCGCCCGGCCGCCGACTGCGGCATCGCACTGAGTTCGACAAGGTATTCCGTCGCAGCCGGCGTTCTGCAGACGGGCTGTTCACGGTGCTCGCCCGTCCAACGAGCCAATCGAGCGCAAGACTGGGAATGGCGATCTCCGTTAAGGCAACGGGCGGCGCGGTGGTCCGCAACAGGGTCAAGCGGGTTGTCAGAGAGTCTTTCCGGTCGTGTCTGCCAAGTCTGCCCAACGCGGATATCGTCGTCATGTGCCGGCCCGCCGTTCGGGAACGAAGCAAGGCCAGCCTGAGAAAGAGTCTGGACGATCACTGGAAACGAATAATAGAACGATGCGAAAAATCGTAATCGGCCTGATCCGGATTTATCGACTTGTCCTGAGCCCATGGTTGGGTGGCAATTGTCGTTTCCACCCAACCTGTTCCGTCTACGCGGCCGAAGCAGTCGATAAATACGGATCAATCAGGGGACTCTGGCTTGCAGTCCGCAGGATCGGGCGATGCCACCCGTGGAACGCCGGCGGCTATGACCCGGTGCCCGAAACAACGGATCTTGAGAAGGCACATTCCCAATAAGATGGAAAACCAACGTCTATTTCTCTGGCTTGCTCTCGGATTTACCGCCTGGCTTACCTGGCAAGCGTGGCAAACCGACTATCACACGCCCGCCAGCACGGCGGATACACCGGCGTTGCCCTCGGCTCAGGATTCGACACCGACGCTCGAAGCCGATACCGATCTGCCGGATCTCCCGGAGACGCCGCAGGTAGGTTCGTCAGACGAAGAAGAGTTGGCTGTCAGCCGCCGGTCCGGAAAAACGGTTCGGGTGGTCACTGATGTCCTTGATCTGCGCCTCGACACGCTGGGTGCAGATCTCAACAGTGCCGTCTTGCCAGCCTATCCGATTAATAAGGCCAACCCCGACATCAAGGTTCAGTTGCTGAAACCGGATGGTCCGGACTACTTCGTTTACCGTACCGGGTTGCGTGCCGCCGGGGGTGCTGCCGAGGCGACGCACCAGGCGCTCTATCACAGCGAACGTAACGAATTCCTGTTGCCGGATGGCCAGGATGTGCTGGAAGTGCCGCTAACCTGGGTCAGCCCGGACGGCCTGGAAGTGCGGAAGGTATATACCTTTCGACGCGGCTCCTATGCAGTAGGCCTCAGGTTCGAGATTCGCAACGGAACCGACACCGCCTGGTCCGGTGCGAATTACGTCCAGATCCGCCGCAACCACACAGCGATCGAGCGTTCGATGACAGACGTCGACACGTACTCCTTCCGCGGACCGGTTGTGTATGACGGTGACAAGTACGAGAAACTGGACGTCGACGATCTCGCCGATGAGCCGCTGCAGCAGGCGATAGCCGGTGGCTGGATCGCCGTCATCCAGCATCATTTCCTGGTGGCTGCCGTACCGCCGGGCGGCGAATCCGCCAATTACTCGGCAACCCTTCGCAACGGCGTGTACAGCCTGTCCACTATCGGCAACGTGATGACGATTCCGCCGGGGGGAGAGGGCGCAATCACGCAAACTCTGTTCGTCGGGCCAAAACTCCAGGATCAGCTCAAAGAGACGGCGCCAGGACTGGAGCTGACCGTCGATTACGGTATGCTGACGATCATCTCCCAGCCCCTGTTCTGGGTGCTGGAGAAGATCCACTCTGTCGTCGGCAACTGGGGTTGGGCGATCATTCTGCTGACGGTGCTGATCAAGATCGTCTTCTACAAGCTGTCGGAAACCAGCGGCAAGTCCATGGCGAAGATGCGCAAGCTCCAGCCACGCATCAAGTCGCTGCAGGAACGCTACAAGGACGATCGACAGGCACTGTCCCAGGCGATGATGGGGCTGTACAAACGCGAAAAGGTCAATCCGGCCGCCGGCTGTCTGCCGATCCTGGTCCAGATGCCCGTATTTCTCGCTTTGTACTGGGTGCTGCTGGAAAGCGTAGAGATGCGCCAGGCGCCATTTGCCCTGTGGATCCAGGACCTGTCATCCAAGGATCCCTACTTCATCCTGCCACTGCTGATGGGCATCACGATGTTCATCCAGCAGAAACTCAATCCGGCACCGCCGGATCCGGTACAGGCGAAAGTCATGATGGCGTTGCCCATCGTCTTCACGGTGTTTTTCGCTTTCTTCCCGGCGGGACTGGTGCTGTATTGGTTTACCAACAATCTGTTGTCGATCGCGCAGCAATGGCGCATCAACAAGGTGGTAGAGGCCGGCGGCGCCTAGCAACAGCCGGTCTTCGGCGCTAGCCGATGTAGTAGATTGCGGCTCCGTTGATCAGTACATGCACCGTGTTGTCGACGATGATGAACAGCCAGCCGGCGAGCCAGGGTGGCGTATTCGGTGGATAACCCGTCGTGACGCAATCCTTCCACGGATAGCTGGAAGGCCAGGGCCGATTCTTCAGCCAGATCAGGTATCGCGCCAACCGCCATCGGTCGATGAAGAAATGGCTCCCCACGATGACTGCCAGCGTGTAGGGGTTCGTGGTCAGGAACAGAAATGGCAGGCCGTATGCAATGCAATGGACCATGCAGGCTAAGCTGTTGCGGCATTTCTCGCGGACCATCCAGTCGCTCTGCAGGATATAGTCACCAACCATGTGAGCGACAAGTTGATCTGCTGTAAACATCAGGTCTTTCCTTGCGTCCGCGCCGACATCCCTTTCGGAATCCTATGCTTCAATCTAGCAGACCATCCGCCAAGAATCAGTGGAACGGCGCTCTTGCGAGGGTCAGGTGACCGGTGATCGAGATGAATGACACCATCGCAGCAATCGCGACGCCGCCCGGAACAGGGGGTGTCGCCATTCTCCGAATATCGGGTCCCGACGCTGCCTCGATCGGGGCAGCGATTGCCCACCGGCTACCCCTGGCACGACAGGTGGGGCACCGCCGCTTCCGGGACGCCGCCGGAGAAACGATCGACGAAGGGCTGATCGTGTTCTTCGAAGGCCCGGCCTCGTTCACGGGCCAGGATGTTGTAGAGATTCACGGACATGGCGGGGCAGTAGTTGCTGACCTGCTGCTGGCGCGTGCACTGGAGCTAGGGGCGAGGCCGGCGCGGGCCGGGGAGTTCACCCAGCGCGCCTATCTCAGCGGGCGGCTCGATCTCGCCCAGGCGGAGGCTGTCGCGGATCTGATAGAGAGCGGATCCGCGGAGGCGGCCAGGGCGGCGGCGAGATCTATGGTCGGGGAATTCTCGTCTCGCATCCACGAACTGACCGACGCCCTCACCGACCTTCGAATCCACGTGGAGGCAGCGATCGACTTTCCCGAGGAAGAGATCGACTTCCTGGCGGATGAAGGGTTGCGGAGCAAGATCGAAGGAATAGTCGATCGATTCCAGTCACTGCAATCGGCAACCCGTCAGGGCGCCATTCTCCGGGACGGTATGACCATCGTTCTTGCCGGACGACCGAACGCCGGCAAATCGAGCCTGATGAACAGATTGACCGGCGAGGAAACGGCTATCGTGACGCACCTGCCGGGCACTACCCGCGACTTGTTGCGAGAGCGTATCTCGATCGACGGTATGCCCCTGCACGTCATCGACACCGCAGGTCTAAGACGCGATGCCGACCTGGTAGAAGAGGAGGGGATGCGGCGGGCCCGAAGCGAAATGCACAAGGCAGACAGAGTGCTGCTGATCGGCGATGCTACGGATTGGTCGCAAGAACTTGTCGACGAACTCAGGATCGAGTTACCCGCCGAGGTGCCGGTCACCCTGGTTCGCAACAAGATCGACCTGCTAGGCGAACGACCGCGAGAGACCAGCGCGACCGATGGATCACCACTGCTACATGTTTCCGCCCTCACCGGCGAGGGCATGGACCTGTTGCGCGCGCACCTGGAGGATTGCGTTGGATATCAGGCGGGCGCTGAAGGGGCATTGTCAGCCAGGAGGCGTCACCTGGATGCCCTGGCGCGCGCACGACAGCATGTTGACGAAGGACGCCGGCAGCTCGAGGAAAACCGTGCGGGGGAGTTGATGGCGGAGGAGTTGAGGCTTGCCCAGAGAGCGCTCGGAGAGATCACGGGTGAGGTGACCAGCGATGACCTGTTGGGGAAGATCTTCGCGAGCTTCTGCATCGGCAAATAGCTACCCTGAGCCCGCTGGCGACCGGGGACCAGGCCGGCGCGACTCTTCAGCCGCCACCGGCCTGCTAACAAGGGAAAACGTCTAGTCGTCGTCCTCGAATTCCACTTCCTCGGCGATCAACGCTGCTCCATCCCAGGTCCCGGATGCCTGGACGATGCGGCCGCCCGCTGCAGCGAAGAAATCTTCAGCAGTGATCAGATTCTCATCGCCGTCGCGGAATTCCGTACCGGCGTTCGTCATGACCTGGGTATCCAGGATAGTGAAAGAGGGTGATGCCACATTCTCTGCTGGCCCCTGGATTTGTTGCTGGTCCTCGGCGTCGTCGCGCTCAACCAGCGAGGCGACAAAGCGGTCACCATCGAGAGCGCCCTTCACCTCGACAAAGTCACCGACGTTGATGTCGCCAATCCCGAACATGTGCAGGTCATTCAGCTTGTCCTCGAAACGAGTGCCGGCGTCTGTGTAAGCGGTTGTTCCCATGAGAACCAGTTCGCCCGATCCGGCGTCCACGCTGTCGACGATCGCTTCGATTTCAAGATCGTCTTCGGCCTCGAATTCGATCTTGTCGGCGACGAGGGTGCCATTGGCATCAAACTGCCCCTCCGCCTCCACCCGAGCGTCCACTGCCAGGTCGGCCGCAGTGCCACCCTCGAATTCCGTAGCAGCGTTGGTGACGACGCGCACTATGCCGACGTCAAAATCGCTTGCCGAACGAAGCTCAGTAATCAGGCCTTCGATCTCTGCTTCGTCGCCATCCTCGCCGGCCTCGCTCGGATCGAGCTCGTCGCGTGATTCGACTCTTGTCGCTATCAGCTCGCCGGCAGTCGACAGCTCGTTGCCTTCGGCCTCGACGATGTCGCCGATCCTGATGACTCCGCCCGGGAAGTCATCCAGCTGTGCGCCGCTGTAGTCGATCACCAGGTCATTGATCGTGAACTTCTGCGCAGCCTCGTCCAGGGTATCGACGATGCCGGTTATCTCGAGCTCGGTTTCGCCCGGATTTTCTTCCTCAATGCGTGTCGCGATGATTCGACCGGCGGCATCCCGCAAACCGCTTACCTCCACGAAGTCACCCTCCGACAAGCCCGCCAGACCTGGCGGCTGGATGCTGTCGTCAAACGAGGTGGAGGCATTGACGATCACCACTTGCTCGAGCACGCGGAATGTACCGCCGGCGACGTCAAGGCTGCCGGCCTCGATCGGGCCTTCGACGTTCTCGTCGTATTCGATGCGTTCGGCGGTGCCGGTCGTCCCGTCGTCACTGAACGTTCCAACCACCAGCACAACCTGGCCGACGGACAGGTCGGTCTCACTGGCCGCCGCGCCGTCGATGACAATGACAGCATCATCGGTGTTGAACCGAACGCCGTTGACGATCACGCTGCCAAAACCATCGATCGGCCCAACTGCGACGCCGCCCCGATCGATGGCACCGGTACCATCACCAGGATCCGGTGGTGGTACAGATGCGCCACCACCTCCGCCTCCGCCACCACCACCTCCGCCGCAGCCGGCAAGCGCCAGGCCCACCGCAAGTAACGTGGCTACGCCCATCTTTTTGCATCTGGTATTCATTTCGGATCACCTCTGTGCGAAATTTCGTCTTGGATCTGGTAGACGCCGACACCCAGCCTGGCTACTGGCTGTCCATCTGCCGTTGAATCGTTATCTACCTGGTTTTGTTCCAACCAGTCGTCGACCAGCTCGAGAAATGTCTGGCCTCTTGCCTCAAGGAATTCGCGGTATTCCGCCACTTTCTCGAGCGGAATTCGCACTGCTGTCGCACGACCCTCGAACAGAGAGGATTCCGCACTCTGTCGGGCAAGGTTGAATGCGACGGTGTTGCCAAGATCCCCGATGACCGACCCGGAACGCAGCAGCGCTTCGGGATCGACGGGATCAGGCATGTAGTAACGGCTAACGGCGACGATACGACCATCGTCGAGTTCGGCAACTGCCCCGGTGGCGATCAACTCCTTGAGCATGGCGATGGCGGGAATGTCACCGCCGTAGAGCCGGTGCAAACCTCCGAATCCCTCGTCGGACTCATCCCTGGAAAGGGGTTGCGGCCGGCCGTCCTCGTCTATGAATGCGGGATCCTTGTGCCAGCCAGCCAACAGCCGCATCGCATTGTTGGTCTTCGCCGGTTGTTCGGGCAGGGCGCCGCTCAGGATATCCCTCTGCTTCTTGACCTCGCGTCTCGTCAGTCCGGTCAGCAACGAAACCCTCGAGGCATTCGTCGGACGGTCGTCGATGCCGTAGTCGGTGCCCGCGACTTCAACGTATAGCTCCTTGCTGAGCGCCGCGAATTCCTTCCACATGACGCCGTTGCGCAGCAACATCCGCACAATCGGCCTCAGCATTGACCGACAGGCAGACAGCATGCTCGATTTCGGCGAAATGGCCACTAATCACCCAACCGCCTATGGCAGTGGCTCCACCAACGGGTGCCAGGGGAAAAAACGGCGGACCCGGAGGTCCGCCAAGCTGCACTGGCAGGGGAAACGGCTCGTCTTCCGATGATTGAAAGGTTCTCGTGCTTGCAAGACGTTCTAAATCTCATATATGTGCATTTTAGTCACAAATATAAGAAAGTCAAGCACGAAATTGAATTCTTCGTACCGTGTCCTGAACCGGCTGTGACGGGGAATTGCACTATGGCACCAGGCCACGCTTGCGCGCGGCCGGATGGGGATCGGTCAGGTCTAGCTGGAGCCGGACTTGGGGAACTTGCCGACCACGACCACGTCTTTCTGGGTCGGATCGCCTGACGCATCGAGGGCGGCGGCGCCGGCGACGCGGTTGCGTCCCGTCTGCTTGGCGACATAGAGGGCATCGTCCGCCCGTCGCAAGGTTTCAGTGATGGTCTCGCCGGGTATGTACTCGGCGACGCCCGCTGACAATGTCACCTTGATATCGTCTTCGAATTCGGCACGGGACGTAGCCTTGCGCAGTCGCTCCGCGCATCGCTGTGCGCCGTTTTCGCCGGTGCTGGGCAGGAGGCAGATAAATTCCTCGCCACCGAAGCGTCCGAAACAACGACCTTCGCTGTCGAGGTCGATCACGTCGGAGGCACGAAGCTCCTGCCGTGCCAGGTAGGCAAACGCGGTGAGCACCTTGTCGCCCATGATGTGGCCGTGCTGATCGTTGAGCGCCTTGAAGTGATCGAGGTCGAAGATACAGACGGAGAACCTCGAACCGATCCGGTCCGCCCTGGCTTTCTCACGACCAAGGCTCTTCATCATGTAACGGCGATTGAAGGACTGCGTGAGATGGTCCCGGGTCGCGTCGCGACTGGTATTGCCGACCCGCTCCTTCAGCTCCATGTTCTGCAGCCGCAGTGTCTCCTTGAGGCGGCCGACATAGCTGCCGAACCAAGAGCACCACACCAGGCTGGCGGCCAGGATCGTTGTCCGCACGATTTCCTGGGATAGATCGAAGCGATTCGGGAACAGGTAGTAATCCGTTGCCACGACGCCGAGGTAACCGGCCAGTGCGAAACCGGTAAGTACGAAGAAAGAACGCTGGCTCAACTGGAAGACGCCGAACAGCAGGGTTACGACGTAGACCATCATCATCGCGCCACGAATCTCGGACGTGGACAGCATGAGCACCATGGCCCAGCACATAGCGATGGCGAGTTGCCGAACCGTCATCGAGGGATCCGCCAACTCCTTGTTGAAGTTGAAGCGAATCATGACGTAGAAATACAGGTTGGTCAGACCGATACCAATCAGGACGATGTGCAGCAGTTTCTCGCTGATCTCCAGTTGGCCGGAGAAGAATCCGAAGACAGCAAGACCGGTCCACATGACGTAGGAAGCCAGCGCCATCTTGTAACGGCGAAGTCGCAGCCTCTGTCTTGCGTCAAGTTTTGGTAGCACTGTTTCTCAACTCCAATCGCGACGGAACCAACCGCCTTGATTGTTGCGGTGCACACAATCATCAGCTCAGTTCGACGCTGATCTGGGGTCCGAGCATTCCCCAAAACAGCGAAAAAAAGCGTGATTGCGGTCGCATAACAAGACCAACCGGACTCAATGTGCCGACTTTGGCCACATAAACGGACGCTTTTGGGCTCCGTGGCCCGGGATTTATCGGGAGCGCCGTATCCGGGCCGTGCCGGATAGCGATAAAATAGCCGGATTACCCTTCGAGGTCTGTGAAGTTGGTCTATCCTGAGCATTTCGACGTTATCGTAGTCGGCGGCGGTCACGCCGGTACCGAAGCGGCCCTGGCCGCGGCCCGGATGGGTTCGCGAACCCTGCTTCTGACTCAGAGTATCGAGACGCTCGGGCAGATGAGCTGCAATCCCTCCATCGGCGGCATCGGCAAGGGGCATCTGGCCAAGGAGGTCGACGCCCTCGGCGGAGCGATGGCCAGAGCGGCCGATCGTGCGGGTATCCACTTCCGGACCCTGAACGCACGCAAGGGTCCGGCCGTGAGGGCGACCCGGGCACAGGCGGACCGAGTGCTCTACAGATCCGCGATCCGGTCAATTCTGGAGTCCCAGCAGGGCCTCTCGATATTTCAGCAATCCGCCGCCGATCTCGTCATCGAAGACGGTCAGGTTCGTGGCGTGGTGGCAAAAGGCGGGACCATCTTCCGGTCGCACGCGGTTGTCCTCACAGTGGGCACGTTCCTGGCTGGCCGCATCCACATAGGCGAACGGAACAGCGCGGGTGGCCGGGCCGGGGATCCGCCGTCGAATCACCTGGCGGCGAGACTAAGGGAGCTGCCGCTTCGGGTGGCCAGGCTGAAGACAGGAACTCCGCCGCGACTGGATGGGAGAACGATCGACTACAGCAAAATGACGCCGCAGCCGGGCGACACGCCGCTGCCGGTCTTTTCGTTCATCGGCAGCGCGGACGAACATCCACGCCAGGTGCACTGTCATATCACCGCTACAAACGAGCGCACCCACGACATCATTCGCGGCGCACTCGATCGTTCGCCGATGTTCACCGGCGCGATCGAGGGAACCGGTCCGAGATATTGCCCGTCCGTCGAGGACAAGATCGTACGTTTCGCCGACAAGGCCTCACACCAGGTCTTTGTGGAGCCCGAAGGTCTGGACACCGCCGAGGTCTATCCGAACGGTATCAGCACGAGTCTGCCACTGGACATACAGCTCGCATTCGTCCGTAGCATCGCCGGCTTTGAGAGCGCGCACATGACCCGGGCGGGTTACGCGATCGAGTATGACTTCTTCGATCCCCGCGACCTCCTTCACAGCCTGGAGA
>CAJIAD010000115.1_pt1 | contig 14811 bp, 14 predicted proteins | sample 9198981 | NCBI WGS metagenome assembly CAJIAD01 (sample SAMEA7708274, study PRJEB35096) | sediment metagenome | biome: marine neritic benthic zone biome [ENVO:01000025]; feature: sediment [ENVO:00002007]; material: shallow marine sediment [ENVO:03000034] sea grass bed [ENVO_01000059] ...
ATCGTGTGTGACAGCCGTGGCGCCAGCGATGCCCGGGTCGTACAGCTCGACCTGATCGGTCGCCCGTTGATCTCCAAGAAGAAACTCGATGGAGGTAACCCGACATGCTGACCGCAGGACGCCGCCCAGCCGGCCAAGCCGGATCGTCCGATCAGCGAGGTTTTACCTTGCTGGAGATGATGATCGCACTGCTTATTTTCAGCGTCGGCCTGCTGACAATCGCCGGATTGCAGGCCGTCGCCAAGCGCGCCAACTACGAGTCGATCCAGAGAACCACCGCCTCGCACCTCGCTTTCGACATGCTGGAGCGGATGCGGGCGAACTCGAATGCGGCCGAGTTGTATCCCGGCGCAGCCGGGGAGCGGATCCTCGGCAATGGCTCGCGCGGCGCGGAGCCGGCTCCCGACTGCGATTCGCCGGCGGATGGCTGTGCATCGGCGGATCTTGCGATCCACGATCTGTGGGAGTGGGAACGGCGTCTGGACGGCGCCACGGAGACCAGCGGTGGCGTGAATACAGGTGGCCTGGTGTCGCCGACGGCCTGTGTCCGCGGCCCGGTGGGCGGCGGCGCGGGCATCTACACGGTTGCGATCGCCTGGCGCGGGGTCAGCGAATTGACCGATCCCGGCGCGGATGTTTGCGGTAATGCCAGTGGCTTGTACGGAGCGAACAATGAGCTTCGGCGTGTCCTGGTCGTGCAGACCTTTATCGGGGCTTTCTGAGGATGCGTGTAATGAGACAAAAAGGTCTGACCCTGGTCGAGATGCTGATCGCGATGGCGGTCGGCGCCCTCTTGCTGGTCGGTCTGGCGACGCTGTTCAGCCAGAACAAGCGCAGTTTTACCCAGAATGAAGACATCGCCCGTCTGCAGGAGGACGGTCGGTACGCGATGGAAGAACTCGCCCGCGACATCGGCGCCGCCGGGTTTTTCGCGGAACTCGTCGATCCTTCGGCGGTGGAGCCCGTCGAGGCGTCATTGCTGGCCGCGCCCGATTGCGGTGTGCCCCTGGCGCCACCCGTGCCCTGGATCTATACCGTCAGCGATGGTGGCCTGGTCAGCAACGCCATCGCGATCGTAGACAACGCGACGGCAGCCCAGGCCGTGGCCGCATTCCCGTGTATCACCGGCGCTGATTTTGTCGCCGGTTCCGACGTGATCGCGATCAAGCGCGTCGCCGGCTCGCCGTCCGCTGCACTGCTGGGTAACCGGGTCTACATCCGCGAGAACGGCACGCGCGGCATCATGTACCAGAACGCCGCGGGCATCCCGATCGCCATACCGATCCCGAACCGGGACTGGGAATACATGCCCCGCATCTACTACATCCGGAACTTCGCCCAGACGGCCGGTGACGGCATCCCGACCCTGTGTCGCAAGGTGCTCGTACCGGGCGTGCCACCGACCCTCGGCGACGAATGTATCGCCCAGGGGGTCGAGGACCTGCAGGTCGAGTTCGGTATCGACACGGACAACAACGGCTCCGCCAATGCCTACGTCACCAACCCGACTCTGGTCCAGCTCCAGCAGGTGGCCGCGGCGCGGATCCTGGTGCTGGGACGATCGGTGCGCATGGATCCGAGCTACACCAATCCCAAGACCTACCAGCTCAGCAACGAGCCGGCCTTTACACCCAACGACAATTTCTACCGCCGCGTGTTCTCGTCGACGATCGTCGTGAGGAACGTCAACAACATGCGACGCCTGGGGTTCTGACATGAAGACACGACTCAAGACACGACAGGACGGCGCCGTCCTCTTCACATCGCTGGTGTTCCTGGTGGTGATGACGGTGATCGCGCTGGCCTCGATCCGGTCGAGCACGCTCGAACTCAGGATGTCGCTCAACGAGGAAACGCGGGTCACCGCATTCCAGCGGGCGCAAGCCTTGTCGGATGCGATCGTCTTTTCGCCGGGTACGACACCGGTGATCGGCACTGTGGGCTACAGGATCTGTACGCCCAGCGTGCCGCTGGCCATCGTTTGCGACCAGCGTGATCTCGTGATCACGGACCCCAACGTCCAGGCAGAGGTTGCGGCGGGTCATCTTTCGGCAGTAGTGGAGCGGCTGGGCTCGGAGCGACGCCCGCCGCCACGGGGTATCGAGTCCAGCGTCGACAAGTTCGGTGCTGCGTCATTCAGGATTGAATCCACCTATGACCGTGAGGCCGCAGGACTCGGCCGATCGGATCTCAACGAGGGCGTCTTGGTGCTTGTGCCCAAGCTCTGAGCACTCTCGATGCGGAGAACAGACATGATCAGAAAATCGATACACCTCACGCTCGTCGCCGGACTCATCCTGCTGGCCGGTGGCCTGCAGGCCGACGACACCGATATTTACATCAATGATTCACCGCCGCCTCCGGGCAGCGAGCCGATGGTGATGTTCAGCCTGGACTATCGACCGAACCTGGGTTCGACGGTGTGTCAGGGCGGCGAGTGCCAGTTCCTGGTGGACGGAGGTTATCTGCCGGCGCAGGCGTCGTACACGTTTTTTGACATGTTGCGTGGCTCATTGAGGGCCGTGATGGACAAACTCGAAGGCCTGCGTGTCGGCCTGATGCTCAACCACGACAACAAGAACAATTGCGAAGGCGGTGGCATCAACCCCAAGAACCGCTGTAGCAACGGCGGATACATGGCGCTGGGTTTCAAGACATTCGACAATACTGCGGCAGGCCTGGCGAACAAGCAGGCATTCCACGATTTCCTGGCAGCCATGCCGACGCCGCAAGGTAACCTGAGTCACAGCTACCAGGGCAAGGAGCTGTTCTTCGAGTTCTTCCGTTATCTGACCGGCCAGGGCATCTATAACGGCCATACCGGCTATCTGGATTACGCGGGTAACGACAACAAGAACCTGGACCAGGACTTCCCGGCCATCGCCTGGGATTCGACGATCGAATCCGGCGCAAACTATATCGACCCGTTTATCCCCGGCGCCAGGTGCACCAAGGTCTATACGGTCAACATGATGTTCCAGGTATCGAACCAGGAAGACGACTCGGATGACGCGATCGACGCGAGTCGTGCCGCCGGCGGCTTCGGCTGGAATCTCGGTAACAACACTGATTTCACTGACGCCATCGGCTACCTGAACGCCGAGGATCTGACAGGGGCAACGGGCACGCAGAATGTCACGTCATATTTCATGCTCAAGGCGCCATTCTTTACCAACAACAAAGGCGTGGGCTATGCCCAGGCCGGCGGCACCGGTACGCCGCTGGAGCTGTCCGAGGACCCCGAGGAACTGGTTGCAACCCTGACGGACATCTTCAAGCAGATCCTCGCTGTGAGCACATCATTCGTCGCGGCGTCGATCCCCGTGAACTCCTTTAACAGGGCCGAGGTGCTGGATAATGTCTACCTGGGTCTCTTCCAACCCAACGAGGAAGCAAGGCCGTACTGGTTTGGTAACGTCAAGAAACTGAAGATCGCAGGCCTGGGCGGAACCGGTGCGGTGTTCCTGGCCGATGCCGATGGCGATCCGGCCATCGCGGCCGACGGCCGGATCCGTTTCGATGCGCTCACCTACTGGACCAACCCCAACGCGGCCGACGTTCAGGCGTTTGACGTTGACGAAGGCGAGGTTGCGGGCAAGGACGGTCGTACGGTGTTCCGCGGCGGTGCGGCTCACAAGACGCCCGGGTTTCAGTCCGGATCAGTCAACGAGTTAAACTCCGAGTCAGGCGGTCGCACGATCTTCTTCGACGTGACCGACGGGACGCTGGCGGCCTTCGATGCCAATGCATTGACGGCCGGGGTTCTGCAGACCGATCTCGGGGCGGCTGATGCTACCGAGGCGCTGACCCTGCTGAAGTATGCCCGCGGCATTGACGTGCGGGACGAGGACGCTGATACGTTCACGACAGACACCCGGCCGTGGCTCATGGCCTCAGCGTTGCATTCGCGACCGCTGCCCCTCAACTTCGGCGCACGGACCGGCTTCACCCAGGGAAATCCGGAGGTTTACATCATCGTCGGAACGAACGATGGCATGGTTCGCATGTACCGCAACACACCGTCAGGAGCGGGCGCCTCCGAGACGTCAGCGCCCTTCGGCGAGGAGATCTGGGCCTTCGCGCCGCGCTCCACCATGGGTGTCCACAAGTACCTCCATGACAATGCATTCACCGCGGGGGCCAAGCATTCCTATGGCGTTGACGGCGCGCCGGTCGTTTACATCGAGGACAACGGCAACGGCACCATCGAGGCAGGCGAGAAAGTACATGTCTACTATGCCTTGAGACGCGGAGGTCGAGCCATCTATGGCATGGACGTCAGCAACCCGACCAATCCTGACCTGATGTGGGTCATCGAGGGCGGCGACACCGGATTCGAGGACCTGGGCTACACGTTCTCCGATCCGACCGTCGGTCGCGTGCGACTCGGTGTTACCGACGTGCCCGTCCTGATATTCGGTGGCGGTTACGATCTCGGCTATGACGATCTTGCTGTCCCGGCCGGCGATCCGCTCGGCAACAGCATCTTCGTCGTCAACGCGCTGACCGGCGCGTTGATCAAGCGCTTCACCGATACCGACCTGCTGGATTCCGTGCCGTCGGCGGTGTCGGCAACCGATCTGGATGGCGATGGTCTGACCGACCGGATCTACACGGGTGATCTTGGTGGCAATGTGTGGCGTGCCGACCTGGTCAACACCGGAGTACCTGCCGACTGGCAGATCACGCGGATCGGATCCTTCGGGCGCCGGGCGGGCGAAGATGACCGGCGCTTTTTCCACAAGCCGGATGTCGTCAAAAGCAAGGACGCCAACGGCAACTTCGACGCCGTCCTGCTGGGTTCGGGCCATCGCTCGGATCCGCTCGAGACCGGTGTGGACAATTTCTTCTACATGATCAAGGACAAAAACACCCTGACGCCGCCGCCGCCGGGATCGCTGCCCCTGGAGCAGGATGACCTCGAGGACATCACGGCCTGCACCGACTGCGCCTCTGTGGCCGACCTGGCGAACGGCTGGAAGCTGAACCTGCTCGCCAGTGGCGAGAAAAGCCTGGCAACGCCGCTCACCCTCGGTGGCGTCGTGTTTTTCACGACCTACATCCCGCCCGGAGCGGACGCGCCCGGCGCGGAGTGCGGACCATCGGAAGGTGGTGGCCGCCTCTATTCGATCGGCCTCCAGTCAGGTAACCCTCTGGTCAACCTCGACAAGCCCATCTGGAACCAGAACGACCCGGGAACGCCGGACGACCGTTACGACGATCTCGCCTCAGGCGGCATCCCGTCACAGGTAGTCGCGATTCCGCCGAACCGCATCCTGCGACCGGACCTGCGCATCCAGCCGGTACCGGTCAGTACGCGGTGGCGCACATTCTGGTACCCGAATGAGGAGCCGGGACAATAGAATGAGCACTGGCGGGACCCGGTAACGCGCCGGGTCCCGTCGATGCCAATACCCAGGGAGTGAGCACCATGCAAAAGCAAATCGGCCGGACAGCAAACCGCGGTTTCACGATGATCGAGTTGATGATCGTTGTCGTTATCATCGGCATCCTCGCCGCGATCGGTTATCCGTCCTATCGCGACTACGTCGTGCGGACCCAGCGCGGCATGGCAAAGGCGGCCATGATCCAGGTGCTCGACCGCCAGGAACAATTCTTCGCAGACAACAAGGCATTCGCGACCGACGTCACGAACCTCGGTTTCGGCGCCAATCCCTTCGCGATCGACCGAAAGGGCGCCGAGGTGGCCACGTCTTCCGGCGACCGGATCTACACGATCCAGCTCAACGGTGCGACCGCGACATCGTTCACGATCCAGGCAGTACCCCAGCTGAAACAGGCGACCGAAGACAGCGAATGCGGTACCCTCTCGGTCACCAACGCGGGTATCCGGGCGGCGTCCGGCAGCGCCACGAACTGCTGGTAGCAGCGAGCCGCAAGCTGGTTCTGCCCGAGGATTCCACTCGCCGGCCATGTATCCGCGGCCGGCGTTGCCTTATGATCCGGCAAATCACCAGTAGCTGACTGACCAAAAACGATGCTAAGAAGCCGGCCCGGTTTGCTGGGGCTGTTACTGATCCTGTCGATCGCCTGCGTCTGGGTGGTTTTCCCCGACGTCGCGTACCGCGCAATCATTTCTGTCGAGCGGACGGTGGCCGGCGTCTATCGTGCCGAACTGGACCTCGATGGTCGGACCCTGGTCTACCTCGAGGGCGGCCAGGGTGACGATCTTGTGCTGCTGCATGGTTTCGGCAGCAACAAGGACACCTGGAACCGCATGGTCAGGACACTGACCCCGGCATTCCACGTGGTGGTTCCTGATCTTCCCGGGTTTGGCGAAAGCGACCTGCCGGACGGCACTGACTACACGGTTCCGGCGCAGGTTGAGCGCGTGCGGGAGATCGCGGACGCGTTGGGTCTGACCCGATTCTATCTCGGCGGCAGTTCGATGGGTGGCAATATCGCCGGCGCCTTCGCGGCGCGGTATCCGGACCGGGTGAAGGGGCTGGTATTGATGTCGCCGCTGGGCGTGGACGGCGCGACTCAGAGCGAGATGGACCGGATTACCCTGGAGACCGGCGAGTCGCCGTTAATGATCGAGCGGCCCAGCGATTTCAAGATCCTTCTCGGTCTGGCCTTCGAGAAGAGACCCTGGCTGCCCAAGCCGGTGGTGCATCACTACGCCCAGGAAGCTGCTGCACGCTACAACCACTATCACTGGATCTATGGGCAACTGCATATCGATGGTCCGGGCGGAACCCAGCCCGCGACCCCGTTACAGCCGCTACTGCGCGGCAGCTCGATGCCGACGCTCATCCTGTGGGGCGAGGAGGATCGTATTCTGCACGTGTCCGGCGCAGCGCTGTTGGCGCGCACGATGCCGGCCGCCGAGGTCCTCGTGATGCCGGGCATTGGCCACATGCCGATGATGGAATGGCCGGCGGAGTCCGCTGCAGCGTTGATTGGGTTTGCAGGCGGCCTGGAAGACGAAAACGGCGGTCAGCAGGAAGCGACCACGACTGTCTGCGACGGGACGGAATAGTCCCGCGCAGATACAACGGATTGCTCAGAAACCGCAGTCCGGTATGACGCCGCGACCCCTGACTTCCTCGAAGATCTCCATCGCGCCTTCCATATTTTTCTTCAGGTTGGCGGAGCGCGTCTCGTCCGAGGGATGCGTCGAGAGGAATTCGGGTGGTTTCTGTTGGCCGGTACGGCTCATGTTTTCCCATAGCGGAATGGTCTGACGCGGATCGAAACCCGCCGCCGCCGCCAGGTCCATACCCACGACATCCGCCTCGGATTCCTGCTTGCGGCCGAAGGGCAGGATGACGCCATACTGGGCGCCGACACCAAGCAGGCCCGCGGCCTGACCCGAGAGCGTGCCCGTGCCGCCGGCCGCGGATTGGGCCAGGCCCACTCCGGCCTGGGTGGCCGAGGCGGTTGATACCCGTTCATTGGCATGCCGGGCGACCACGTGCGCGATCTCGTGGCCGATGACTGCTGCCAGCTGATCCTGGTTATGCGCGACGCGGAAAATGCCTTCGTAAACGCCCACCTTGCGTCCCGGTAGTGCGAAGGCGTTGACCTGGGCGCCGTCGAACACCAGCACTTCCCAGCCGTGACTGCGCTGCTCTGCAGGTAACCGCTCGGTGATGGCGAACGCCACGCATCGGACGATCCTGATCGCCTCGCCGTCGCGGGAAAGCGGTGTTTGCGCCTTGATCTCGGAAAACGCCTGTTGCCCCATCTGGTCCATCTTCTGTTCCGAATAGATCGCCAGTTGCGGGCGTCCGGTTGGTGACATGGCGCACGCGGCGAGGATGGTCGCGGCGACCAGGGTCAGGAGAGGGCGGTTGATTCTGCTCGGCGTCATACGGGCTGCTCCACCTGTGGCTGTATCCGTGAATGTTGCAGCCACATTGTATCGCGCATTGTTATCAGGCAATCGACTCGGCCAGAGGTTCCACGAGTCCCAACAGCGACAGGAGGTTGCCCAGGCCCAGCGCCACGACGTTGGTACACAAGGTGCTGGATATTGCGACGATGAAGCCGCGCAGGAGGGGCGGCCTGGACAGCGCGTAGAAACCGGTCATCGCCCAGACGAGGTAGGCCAGCTGCAGCAGGAACAGCGCGGCCAGCCCGCCCGTAGTCTCGATGAAACCGGAGGCCACCATGGCAATACCCAGCCACGTGATGTGGCCGAAACTGAAGAGGCCGAATACGTAGGTCTCCCCGAAAGTGTATCCGCTGTCCTGGAACATGCGCCTCTGCACCCAGGAGACGGCAATCAGGACGACGAAGATGAGGTAAGCCAGGAAGCTGTGGATGATGACGGAAATCTGGCGTTCCTCCTCGTCGAATTCCTGACCCATCGCGGGGCCCAGGTCGATGTCGAGCAGATTCATCAGCACGGCGTAGATCGTGACCATCACGAAGCAGTACTTGACGGGATTCATGTAGACCTGGCGCGTACCCGCCACGTACTCGCGGGACACCGCCCCGGGGCGGACCGAAAGGTCACGGATCGTGTGGAAGATTCCCGTATCGAGATCGAGGAAGCGAACGAGACTCTCTCGGATCATCTTCAGGAATTCGATCTTCCCGATGCCACGCTGGCCGCAGGCGTGACAGAACTCCCCTGCCATCGCCGTGCCACAGTTGCCACAAGTCTTGTCTTCCATGTGAATCCCTGCCATTCCGACCGACCCGAGCCCTGTCCGGGTCACAAAGTGACGTTTTTTGTCACCGAGTGGTCGTTGTGGCGAAAGTATAACTTATTGAAAGTAAAACGAAAGTGTCAGTTGGCACGGCGATTGCTATCTCTTTAACCAAAGGACAGAGAACCCAATCATGTCACACGAAGTCATTGCATACCTGGCACCCGATGAAGAAACCAACGATGGTTTCCAGAGGCTGGTGCGCCTGGAAGACGGCTCGGTGGCGATCGAGGATGTGGCGACCGAGGCCGGTGAGGATCCTTTGGACGTCACGCAGTTCCAGCAGTCCGTTCCCATCAAGGACCCGGAGACGTTGGAAGTGATCGGCTACGAGATGGAACCGGTCAAACGCAAGAAATAGGGCTTTCAGGACAAAAGACGACAACGAACCCCATAGCAAAAACGCAATACCGACTCCCCCCCCTCAGGCGCCGCGATCCACCGAAAGCCGGATCACCAAAGCGGCGCCTGTTCTTTTGCAGGTTTGATTTGACCGGGAAAGATCTGCAGATTCGCTGCTAGACGCGGCCCAGGCTCGCGTTCCAGTGGGACAGCCAGTCCGGAATATTCTGCCCGCGCATCGGTCGAGCGATGAAGTAGCCCTGGCCCTCGTCGCAGCGCAGGTCCGAAATGAGGTCCCAGTCTTCCTGTTTCTCGATGCCTTCCGCAACGACTTTCATGCCCAGCTTGTGGCCCAGGTCGATACTCGACTCCACGATCGCGCGTGCCTCTGCGTCCCGTGCACAATTGCGGATGAAGGTCTGGTCGAGCTTCATCTCGCTGTAGGGCAGTTCGTTGAGCTGGGCCATGGTCGAGTAGCCGGTCCCGAAGTCGTCGATGGACAGGTGAAATCCTTTCATCCGTAACCGGGTCAGAATGTCCAGGGCAGCGACATCGTCCTGGTTGGCCCAGCTCTCTGTGATCTCCAGCACCACGCTGTCACGATCGACCCCCTGTTCGTCGGCGAGGTTCGCGAACCGGTCGGGCATGTCGAGATCGATCAGCAATAGCGGCGAGATGTTGATCGCGACCTGCAGGTTCAATCCCTGCTTTCTCCAGTCAGCCGACTGCTTGAGTGACTTGCGTGTCACTTCCTCGGTAAGACGTTCGATCAGGCCCGACTCCTCGACCAGGGCCAGAAAAGACGAGGGCTCCAGTACGCCGTGCACCGGGTGCTTGAGGCGAACCAGGGTCTCCACGGAAACGAATTCCAGGGTCCTGACGTCGATCTTGGGCTGGTACTGCACCTCGATGCCGCCATCTTCGATGCACCCCAGCAGTTCCTTGGCGCCCAGTTCCACGTCATCGAGTTCCGCTTTGCCTGCGATCTTGCGTTTGACCGCGCGGTCGAGAAGACGGAGCAGAGCCAACCGGTTGACCGGCTTCGGCAGGACACCCGCCACCTTGAGATGCCGTGCCCGGGCCAGTCTTTCCGCGGCATTCAGGATGCGTCGATCAGTATCGCCGATCACGATGAGCGAAGCGTCGCAGCCACTATCGGCGAGCTCGCGGATGATCTCGATCCCGTTGGCTTCCTCTGTCATCAGGTCGATGACGATGACCCGGTATTCCCTGGCGCAATGCTCGCGGAATGCCTGCACATCGTGCGTAAGAACGGCTTCGAAGCCGTGTTCGCCTGCGACGTTCTGCATCTCGGTACCATGATCGATATCAGGGTCGAGGATCAGCAATGGCTGGGGCGGTTGTTTACTTTGTTTCACTCAGGATTGCCCGCTGACTCGTGTCTTCCGTGCTGGCCGGGCGGATTCGCTTTGCTTCTCCGCGTCCTTCGTCGTCCCCTTTCCTGGCTTGCGGCCCCGGTCATCGGGAACCGCCGCCGGCGGTGGACGACGCTCCTGCGCCACGGGGTCCTGTTTTTTCCTGGTGCGTTCTGAGGGCATGCCGGGGTCTCCTGCGACCCGGTCTCGGCCCCGGTCCTTGGCGAGCTTGAGCGCGCGCCTGGCTCTTTCCATCACGATGCGCGGCGGATGCAAGCGCGTCGGTGACACGCAGATGACGCCAATACTCGACGTCACCCGTTCTTCGATCTTGCGCTCGAACTCTTCGGTATCGAGGCGGCGGATCTGCCGATGGAGTTCCATCGCGTGCTGTACGGCGTCCTCGAAATTGGTGTCGGGGGCCAGGATGGCGAACCTGTCGGCGTCCAGCCGTGCCGTGATGTCGCCACCACGACGGAAATGCTTCGCAATCAGGCGCGCCACGCTGATCAGCAGAAGATCGCCCTTGTCGTGACCATGTTTGCGGTTGTAAGACTCGAAATCGTCGATATCGCAAAGGATGATTGCCACGAGCTGGCGGCTGCGCAGAGCACGGCGCAATTCGGTTTCCAGGCGATACTGGAAATATCGACTGTTGGCGAGACCGGTCAGCGTGTCCGAACGGATCATGCCCTTGAGTCGCTGGTTCGCAAGGTCCAGCTCGTCCCTCTCCCGCTGTGTTTGCTGGCTGCGGTCGAGCAGTCGGCCGGTGCGTCTCCGGATGCGCGCTTCCGCCTTGTCCTCCGCGTCCGAGAGCATGCGTCGCAGTTGCCGCGTTTCGTCGCGCGCACTCATGACTGCGGCGCGGCCACGTCGCAGCACTTCGCGTAACTTGAGAAGCCGGATGCTGGTCAGCGCCAGCAGCACGAGGAGTGCCAGGATTGCGACCAGCAGAACATCGGTCAATGGTTCGCGGGCAGCCTCCGGCGGCATTTCGGGCTGAACGACGACGGTATCAACGGGGTCGGTTTTTTCGGGAGCGAAGGGGTCGGCTCCCTCGGGCAGGTCACTTTCCGCTGCCTGGCTGGGCAAGCGGATTTCAGGCGTCTCGGCGTTCGCCATGATCCCCCATTTCGACGATGTATGACCTTGCCCAGGTCGACACGGAGACCGAGATCCGATGCCGGCCGGGCAGACACTTGTCGCTGTGCCGGGAAGTGTTACCGAATCTGTACCAGTTGTCACATCTGCGCAGGATTTGGTCGACACCGGTAGAATAGCCAGTCCGGCGACTACAGGGCCGCCAGATGAGCTGAGGGAAGAACCGATGTCGGACAGGTACCGTACATTTGCCGATTTTTATCCCTACTATCTGTCAGAGCACAGCGACCGCACCTGCAGGCGACTCCATTTCGTGGGGACGGCGCTGGTTATCGCGGTCTTGCTCTATGCGATCGTCACGGGACGATACCTGGCCCTGCTGGCGCTGCCCGTGATCGGCTATGGTTTCGCCTGGGTGGGCCATTTCTTCTTCGAAAAGAACAAGCCTGCCACCTTCCAGTATCCGCTCTACAGCCTGATCGGCGACTTCAGGATGTTTGGCGATATCCTTGTCGGGCGTATCCGGATCTAGGGCCCGCGTGCTGCGTCTGGCAGGGATAGCGGGGGGCATGGCGGGAGTCATTGATGTTTGACCATTTCCGGCAACGACTCGAGCGGCTGACCACGACGGCCGGGACGTCTGTCCTGCAGGGCGGATTGCGAGGCGTCGAAAAGGAGTCGCTGCGGGTAAGCCCGGAGGGACGCGTCTCGACCACCGGGCACCCGCCGGCGATCGGTTCCGCGCTGACGAATCCCTGGATCACGACTGATTTTTCCGAGGCCTTGATCGAACTGATCACACCGCCCCGTTCTTCGAACTGGGAGACGCTGAACTTCCTGTGCGACCTCCACCAGTTCGTGTATCGGCGCATCGACGACGAGATGCTATGGGCCACCAGCATGCCCTGCGCGGTGCCAGGTGAGGACCACATCCCGATCGCGCGCTATGGCGCTTCCAATGTCGCGCGCATGAAGGAGATCTACCGGACCGGGCTCAGCTACCGCTATGGTCGCATCATGCAGGCGATCGCGGGCGTGCATTTCAATTTCTCGCTGCCCGAGTCGTTCTGGCCGGTATTCCAGGATATCGAGGGCGACCAGCGAGATTCGCGCCTGTTCCGGGACAGCGGTTACTTCGCCATGCTGAGGAACTTCCGGCGCTTCGGCTGGATCATCCTCTACCTGTTCGGTGCATCACCGGCGATCTGTGGTTCCTTCCTGGCCGGCCGCAAGACGCGTCTCGAGCCGATCGGCAAGGGCTCTTTCCATGCCCCGTACGGAACCACCCTGCGCATGAGCGACCTGGGATACCGCAGTGCCAGCCAGGCAGGTATGGGTATCAGCATGAACAGCCTGGATGAGTATGTCGCCGGCCTGACCCAGGCGATGAGAACACCGTACGCGGAATACGAGAAGATCGGGGTCAAGGTCGACGGGGACTGGCGGCAACTCAACGCCAACATCCTGCAAATCGAGAACGAGTATTACGGCAACATCCGGCCCAAGCAGATCGCCAGGTCTGGCGAGCGGCCCACGAAGGCGCTGGCTCGAGGGGGTGTGGCTTACGTCGAAGTGCGCGCCCTGGACGTGTGCCCGTTCGACCCGGTCGGGGTCAGCCAGAATGAATTCCGGTTTCTCGAGTCGTTCCTGATCTTCTGCCTCCTGATGGACAGTGCGCCCATCGATCATGAGGAACTGGAAGCTTGCGACGCTAATCACACCGCGGTCGCCATTCGCGGTCGGGACCCGGACCTCGAGGTATGCATCGGTGGCAGGAACAGGCGATTGGTGGAATGGGCGGAAGAGATCCTCGAACAGGTCGACTCAGTGTGCCAGGTGCTCGATGCCGATCAGGATTCCGCGTCCTACCGTGCTGCATTGGGCAGCCAGATGCAGAAGGTCGCCGACCCGGAACTGACGCCCTCGGCACGGGTGTTGCGTGAAATGCGCGAAACGGGGGAGTCGTTCTTCGACTTTGCGAAACGCACGTCCCTCGGACACAGGGATTACTTCCGCGATATGGAGATCTCGCCGGACGTCGAATCCGGTCTCGAGGAAGACGTCGCGCGCTCGCTGGAGCGACAGCGGGAGATCGACGCGGCCGACGAGATCAGCTTCGAGGAATATCTCGAGCGCTACTACAGTGACTAGGGTCTGCGACCATCGCGCCATCCGGCACGAATCTGTCTAACCAGTCCGGATCCGGTAGTTCGCAGGTCCCGGACTGACCGAACCAGCGGTATCTTCTGGCTCCCACAAAATCGTAAACAGCATCGCGCAGCCAGCGCGGGATGATCAGGAGGATCGCGACCGCCTTCCAGGCGCCCCCGAGGTCCGCGAGCGCCCTGAGGATGGCGGTGGACCGGAAGTAACTGCGTCCCCGGTGAACCAGGATGACGCTGTCCGACTCCGGGAGCTCAACGCCGTGCAAGAGATCGCGTGCAGCCGGAGACTGCAACCAGGCCAGGCGGTAAATCCGGCCTTTGTCAGCCCTTACCAGGAATCGGACAGACGAACGACACAGGTGACAACGGCCGTCATAGAGGACGACGCTACGGCTATCGCTGGCTACCTGGTGCTCCGGCATCGCCGGATTATAGATCGGGAACGCCCCGTGCCATTCGGTTGTCCAAGCGTCATTGGCCTTCGGATAGGGGGACGGAAACGTGCCGACCGGTCATACTACGAAAACCTTCGTCAAATTGGTCTATACTCCGATGTCAATCGAATTGACCGGAGTCGACGCCATGGCAGTCGAGCGCGCCAAGCCCAAAGTACCAGGCAAACCGACACCCGCCGAACTCGGAATTCTGAGGGTCCTGTGGAAGACAGGGCCCAGCACGGTCAGGAAGGTTCACGAAATCCTGTCCGCGGAAGAGGGCACTGGCTACACGACGGTCCTCAAATTCCTCCAGATCATGCACGGCAAGGGTCTCGTCGATCGCGACGAATCTACACGGGCGCATGTCTACCGCGCGCGGCTGACCAAGGAGACTGCGCAGCGGCAGATGACCTCGCAGCTGATCGACAAGGTTTTCGACGGGTCGAGTTCGGACCTCGTGATGGCCGCCCTGGGTAATTCCGACCGGGCCACGCCGCAAGAGATGGCTGAGATCCGTGCCATCCTCCAGAGAATGGAGGCGAAGCAGTCATGATCGATTCCAATGTTCTGAGTCCCGTGATCACTGCGCTCGGCTGGACGCTGACGCATTTTGTCTGGCAGGGACTGCTTCTCGGCGCGATCTATGCAGCGCTGGTGAGTGGCTTGAAGCGTTCGTCCTCAGTCACACGCTACTGGATCGGCATGGGGA
>CAJIAD010000331.1_pt1 | contig 14758 bp, 13 predicted proteins | sample 9198981 | NCBI WGS metagenome assembly CAJIAD01 (sample SAMEA7708274, study PRJEB35096) | sediment metagenome | biome: marine neritic benthic zone biome [ENVO:01000025]; feature: sediment [ENVO:00002007]; material: shallow marine sediment [ENVO:03000034] sea grass bed [ENVO_01000059] ...
ACAGAGACCTACGACCGCGAGCTCGATGATGTGCTGACTATCCAGAGCGACATCGCCGAGTCGGTCGCTTCGGCGATCGTGCCCGTCATTTCACCTGAGTCGCAACAGCAGATCGAGAAGCAGGCGACCAACAATGCCGAGGCCTACGATCTCTACCTGCGCGGCCGGTCTTACCTGCTCATGCCGGCCGAGGAATCGACGCTGGCCAGCGCCATCCAGCTGTTCAACGGCGCGATCGATCAAGACCCGAGTTTTGCACAAGCTTATGCAGGCTTGTGCGAAGCCTACCTGGGGCAATTCGAATTCTCGATGACGCCGACTTCGTTCGAACTGGCGGAGCCGGCCTGTCGCCGGGCACTCGCATTGAACGACGCCCTATGGGACGTGCACGTCGCGCTGGGCAACCTCTATCGCGTCAACGGCCAGTACGACGATGCAATCGCCAGTCTGAAATCTGCGATCGGCAAACAGCCCAACGCGGTCACCCCGTACCTCGAACTCGCAAGAACCTATGCCGCCCAGAATCAACCGGGTCTGGCCGAGGAGATGTTCAAAAAAGCGGAACAGGTCGAAGGCGGATACTGGGGCGTTCACAGAGCCTACGGACGTTTCCTAACCGATCAGGGCCGGAACGAAGAGGCGATTGAGCGACATTTGAAGGTGACCGAACTGACACCGGACAGTGGTATCGGTTTTGACAACCTTGGCAACGCCTATCTTGCACTCGGCGAACTGGACAAGGCGGAAGCTGCATTAAACGACTCGCCCTTGCCTTCAAAATGGACTTATCTGCTGCGCGGGTTGGTTTATTACTATCGTCACGAGTTTGCACGAGCCGTTGTAGATCAGAAAATGGCAATCGACCTCGCCCCGGATGACTACTGGGGCTGGGGAGCCCTGGCGGATGCATATCGATTCATGCCGGGTGAGGAAGATAATGCCCGTGCAGCCTACGAAGAGGCGATCAGGCTTGCGAAGCAACAGCTGGCCATCAATCCAGCTGACTGGGGAACCGTGGCGCGGGTCGGCTTGTACTATGCTTACTTGGGAAGGATCGAGCGGGCAGAAAAGGAATTTGAAAAGTTGCCCGATAGTACCTCCGACACGAGGGCTTACTTCTTCGTTGCGCGTGCGCAGCTGGAGATGGGCGACGTGGAAGGCGCGTTGAACGGTTTGCGGAAACTGATTGAGAGCGGTTGGTCAACCAAACTACTCGCGGCCGACCCGGATTTCGCGTCCTTACGAGGGATGGCTGAGTTCGAGAGGTTGATGAACAATCGCGGCGCTTAGCCGCGCGGCGGTGATCGGGATATGTGAGTGGAGACAGGCAGGGTCTTAATCGCCGCTCGCAGAATAATAATCAGCAAGGGAGAATTGAATAATGTCAGAGGACAAAAAGTCAGGCGGAAAGGGCGGCCCGGGTGGAGAACGTTCCAGCCCCGGCCCGGGTCGCAGCAGCCCAGGTCCAGGACGAAGCAGTCCCGGTCCAGGCCGCAGCAGTCCCGGCCCAGGTCGAAGCAGCCCGGGTCCAGGGCGAAGCAGCCCGGGTCCAGGGCGAAGCAGCCCGGGTCCAGGACGTGGTAGTCCGGAAGACCCACATTAAACGGCGAGATGCCGATAAGAGAAACAGCAATCCATTTCGGACCAGATTGACGACCGATCGTCGATGATGACATCAATATTCCCGGCAGAGACATTCTGGCAATGTTTCTGCCGGGAATCTGTGCGGATCCTGACCGTGCAGCCTGCAATCTGATATAGACCCAGCATCAATCAAATCCGCGAGAGACGAAGATCCATGGCGAAAGGAATTTCATTGCATATAGGTGTCAACCGATTGAATCCGGTCTGTTACCCGATGGCGACATTCCAGGGCTGGGAGACTGCCGTTGTCATCGGTAAGAAGCAGTGCGTCAACGTGGCGGGTGACTACAAGATCGGCTGGAACGGGCGATTGGGACGTTCCTCTCAATGTTGCGAGAAGGACGCAGAGGACCTGGCTGAGCTCGCCAGGAAACAGGGCTTCAAAGCAAGAGTCCTGCTGACGGAGAGAGCGACATCCGCCAGGGTTCAGGGGGCCATGCGGAAAGCGGCGAAGAAACTGACGGCAGGCGATATCTTCCTGCTCACCTACGCCGGTCACGGCAGCCAGGTCGAGGATCTCACCAACGACGAGATGGATAGCACTGACGAAACCTGGTGTCTCTACGACCGGATGTTCCTCGATGATGAGCAGCGCATGCTCTACACCGAATTTGCTGAGGGCGTGCGGATCCTGGTGCTGTGCGATTCCTGTCACAGCGGCACGGCAACACGATCGGGCAAATCAGGCGTCAAGAGGAGACGCCGTATGCACGAAAGGCTGAAAGCTCGGGCCATGCCGCGCGAAACAGCGTCAGTGATTTATCAGGCGCGAAAAGCTGAATACGATGAGATCCAGCTTGGGCTTCCAAATCCACCACCGGACTTGAAGGCGAGTCGAATCCTGATTTCCGCCTGCCAGGACAACGAAACGGCCATGGGCGATCTCGTGGCTGGCGGTTGCTTTACCCGGGCATTGAAGAAGACATGGAACGAAGGTGCTTTCGAAGGCAGCTACGAGCAGTTCGCTGAGCAGATCAAGCAGGAATTGAAAGGACAGTATGAGGCCCAGGTCGATAAGAACGGCGGCGACGCGAGCGGCGTTCACAGGCAGCGACCAAACTTTGTCGCGGTGGCCGCCGGCGAGCGGCCCGAGCACCTGGCAGACTTCGTCAAAGAGAAACCCTTCTCGGTGTGACGGTACGTCAACCGGTACAAAGCAGAGGCTGACGGCTACCGCTTGATGAAGATCCTCCTCGCCACCGCGAATTCACGAAACGCGTACATCGATATCGAGCGCGAGCACAGGACGCTGTCGAAAATAGTCGAAGCCGGCGGTCATTCACTAGACGTTTTGCCGGCGGCCGAGATCTCCGACCTCCGGGATGCTCTTTCACGAAACCGCCGGCGACGCTCCTTCGACGTGTTGCATTTCAGTGGCCACGCGACCAGCGAGCATGGACTGCACCTGCGCGGGAAGGGCAGGCAGACAGCGCACCTCGGTGGGGAAATCCTGAGGGGCTACCTGAAGGATTCGGGCATCAGGCTGCTGGTGCTGAATGCCTGTTGCAGTGAATCCCTCCTGACGTCTCTTGGTGATGTCGTGCCGGCAGTGATCGGTGCGACCAGGGAGGTCCGCGACGTTGCAGCCCGGCAGTTCACAGGAAATTTCTATAGCTCGCTGGCAGAGGGACACAACGTCGGCACAGCATTCGATACGGCCCTGGCGAAGGGCCGGCAGGGCTCACCTGCATATGCCTGTATCGGGCGGAATGTACGATTCGACAGTGGGGCGAAAACAATGGAATTTGCATCGTGAATCTCGGGCTTGCCTGGTTCAGCGGCAGCGGCATCGGTCTGTTGGTTGGTGTGCTGTTGGGTACAACGGTCGAACCGGTCGTATCGGTCATCATTGGTGCACTCGCTTCGGGACTGGCGGTGCTCCTCGGTCTCAACGATGAGCATTTCGGTAACGCAAAGGCGATCAGAATCGGATCGTTCGGAATCGCCTGTATCGTCGGTGCCTACGCCGGTATCTATGTCCGTGCACACGAATTGTTGTCGCCTGTTCAGCCAACCATGGCCGAACAGAAGGCCGACTACATTAAGCTGGGTTTCAGCGAGCGCGAGGCTCTCGACTTCATCGCCTTCGAGAGGTTGGGGATCAAAAATCCGGCCTGGGAGGTCTCCGAAGCAGCAGAAGCGGCCGCGGAGCAAAGAAGAAAGGGGAAGACCAGCCAGTTGTTTGGTGCCAAGGTCAATCTCGACAAGTGCGGGGAACTGGAGAGCACGAACGTGGGCATGAGTCTGCGCGATGCGGTCGGCAACTACGTGATTGCGGGGGGTGTGTGGAAGTCGCTGGCGGAATCCGTGCGGAACGAGATCGGTGATCCACACGGCGTGCTGGTCCTGCTGGCCGCACGCGACGCATTCTGCGCGTCTGATAGCAAGGGCACCAAGCGTATCGACGACAAGGAGTGTGAACGCCTGGGCGAGTCCGGCTCGGACTATGCAACGGCTCGAGAACAGATGAGCGCACTGGGCGGTTTCTGGAAGCGTCTATCTAATGGGATCGATTCGATCGACATGGATGATGAGAAGAAGCTGAACGGGATGCGGGTAGTCAGAGAGAATCTCTGCAGGAAAGAACAATGAAGAACAGAAAAACTGTCGGCAGCAACATCGTCATGGTGATCTTGTCCGTGGTTTCGTGCGTGATCTTCGCGAGGGCTGAAGCCGCGTTCGATCCTGATGTGCTGAGTCAGTCAACGGTACGGATTACCATCAAGCAGGGCGACGTGATCAAGTCGGCCGCTACGGGGTTCGTATGGGAGGAGCGGACACAGATCGTCACGTCGTTGCATGTCCTGCATCACGAAGATGCCGTAGCCATCGTCGAGTTCAATGGCGTCAAGCGAATTGCGACGGTCGCCCAGGTGCTGCCCCACGCGGACCTGGTTCTTCTCACGGTTGATGACCCGGTCGATGGTTGGGTACCGCTGACCGAGAAGATCGATGACAAGCCGCCGTACAAGGCACCGATCACGGCTCTCGGGTTCAATGCCGGGGCGAGCGGCAGCATGACTCGAGAGTTGCACAAAGGGCACGCCAATCCGGAGATCCTGAAGGGCCTGCTCCCGCCGGATGACCGCGCGGATCTGGAGGCCGCCAAGATTCCGGACATAGAGCTGGACATCTACTATCTGCAAGGCAGCTTGTTGCCCGGGTTCTCGGGTTCGCCGGTGGTCGACGCCGAAGGCAACCTGATCGGGATCGGTGACGGCGGTCTCGAGGATGGCGCCTCCAATGTCAGCTGGGTCATACCGGCGCGCTTCCTCGACGACCTGACCGCGTCCACTATCACCGAATTACCGGGCGACCTGGAGAAAGCCGGCCAACTGATGTCCGCCGACATCATCAATGTCGAGAGTTACGAGGATCTCGCCTATGAAGAGATTGAGTTCGAGGGTTTCGTGTTCGTCAAGACGAAAACCCGGTCTTTCGAGCAATTACTGGAGTCGAGTAGCGACCCGGAGAGTTTGTTTGCGGTCCTGTCTCTGTTCGGGGATTACCAGATCGATTACGGATCACTCGAGTTCGATATCTATGAGGATCTGGAGAATGGGCTGATCATCACTATGCCGGCTGGTATCGAGCCAGCGGTGAGTGAGTCGGGGCTTCTATCCGGTGATTTTGGCCAGACTAGTGATCTCAGCTACAACATTTTCTACGAAGTGCTTTCCATCGGTGACCTGTTGTATCCCTCAGCCGAGTCTTACGAGGAGGTCATGCATACAAAGGCCGAGGGCTATCTAATTTATCTTGACGAGGGGCCAAACGGTCCGCACTTCGTGGAGTACGAGGGCGCACGCCAGGTCCAGTACCTGGGGGACGATCGTTACATCTTGCGCACTGCCTTCCACAATTTCGAGGATAAGGAAAGATACTCGCGGGAGATCAACTACGTTAGCGTTGCCACCGATCTGGATATCGTGATTCAGGTGGAAGCGCAGCTGAACCGGTTCGATGAGGATTTCATGCCGAAATACGAGAACCACCTGGGCACGGACTGCACGGCACCTGGTCTCACGGAAGAGCAGGCCGAAGTTTGTTACGAAGTAAGAATGATGATGCAGATGCTGGCCAGCGTTCACATGGTGTCCTTTGCCAATGCGTATGTCGCGGTTCAGTAGTTACGGCTCGCAGCGGACAGCGCCGCTCTCGTAATTCACCCATACGGACCTGACAAAGTGCAGGCCACGGTTGTCCGGTGCGACCCGCTGGGGCTATGATGTGCCCTCCAATGAATGACTGTTCATTCATTATTTAGCTTTGTTGCGCCACCCAATCCGCGCGACGGCTGGCAACACGCGCCACCCAAGTGATTGTTTCTTAAGCCTAAACGAAAAGAAATGGCGAATTCGCCGAGCAGCCCCAAATCGAAGCGACGTACTGCTTCCAAGGAAAAACGCCGCCTGCAGCTGATCAAGGCGACGATCCGCAGCATTGCCAAACGTGGTTTGTCGGATACCACGATCTCGACAGTTGCCGGGGAGGCCAAACTCAGCCAGGGCATCATCAACCTGCATTTCAAGAGCAAGGACCGGCTGATGGTCGAAACCTTGCGCTACGTGGCGGAGGAGTATCGCCAGGTCTGGCATGCCGCGCTGGAGAAAACCGGTCCGGGTAGCGCTGACAGGTTGGCGGCCCTGGTAGAGGCAGATTTTGCGAAGAAGGTCTGTGACCGGAACAAGGTGGCCGTGTGGTTCGCCTTCTGGGGTGAAAGCAAATCCCGTCCGACCTATCGCAAGATCTGCGAGGAGTACGACGAACACTACAGCGGCATGCTGACCAGCCTTTGCACCGACATCGCGCTGGAGGGCGGCTACAAAGATGTCGATCCGGAAGTAGTCGCTGTTGGTCTGTCAGCCATGTCCGAGGGGCTGTGGCTGGATCTCCTGATCAGTCCGGCTTCGATGAATCCGGACCTGGCCAAGAGAGTCAGTTTCGCATTCCTCGCCAATGCATTCCCACAACACTTCGATGCGAACGGCGTCGTGAAGCACAGGAGATCCGCATGAAGATCAACCTGGACGCCGCCGCGCTCGAGTGGCAGCGCAAGGCGCGACGTTTCGCCGAGGATGAGCTGATCCCGTTCGAGGTAGAAGCGGAGTTGAACGAGGGGCGCTTGCCCGAGGACGTCAGCAAGAGACACAAGCTCATCGCGCGCGACCTCGGATTCAGCTCCATGGACGTGCCGGCGGCACATGGTGGTCTCGGTCTGCGCACGGTGGACCAGGTCGCCGTCTGGGAACAACTTGGCAGGGTCACCAATGCTCTATGTTGGTGCTTCTCGGAACCCCACCAGTGGATGTTCGAGGCTTGTTCCGAAGACCAGTTGAATCGATATGTTCTACCGCTGATGGACGGTTCGCGTAAGGAGTGCTACGCGATCACCGAGGCCGAATCGGGCTCTGACGTAGCTATCGACACCACCGCGACACGCTGCGACGGCGGGTATCGCGTCAACGGCGAAAAGTGGTATGTCACTAGCGCCAATCATGCGGACTACTTCTTTCTCCAGGCGAAGCTGACAGAGGGTGAACACGCAGGGTCGGATGCATTGTTTTTCGTCGATGCGGACACTGCAGGGATCGAGACCGTATGTGTGCCATTGTTCAGCCACACTTTCGATCATCATCACCCTACTCTGCGTTTCGAGGACGTCGTCGTGCCGGCCGACAACCTGATCGGTCAGGAGGGCGACGGCATGGGCTTCTCCCACGCGTGGTTCCGCCGCGAACGACTCATGATCGCGGCGCGCGACTGTGGCGCAGCAGCCCGGCTGATCGAGGAAGCAACGACCTTCGCCAGCGACCGCCAGGTTGGCGGCGAACCGCTGATCAACAAGCAACTCGTCCAGGCGATGCTTGCCGACAGCGTGACAGACCTGTGGGCGTCGCGACTCATTACATTCGAAGCAGCCGAGGCCCATGATCGGGGAGACGACGTCAAGTCACTGCATGCGCGTTGTTCGGTGGCCAAGCTCCACGCGTCGGAAGCCGCGTATCGCATCGCGGATCGTGCGGTGCAGATCTTCGGCGGGCGCGGCTATATGCGCGAGAATTGCGCGGAGCGCTTCAGCCGCGAGATCCGCGTTGACCGGATCTGGGAGGGCGCCAGCGAGGTGCAACGTCTTATCATCGCCCGGGCGCTGGAGAAGCGCGGTCTCGAGGGCATGTAGATAGTGAATCGGACCTGGCCAGCGTGGTGCCTCTGCACCCTCACCTGCCTGTCGATCGCGCGGGCCGAAGAGGAAAAGGTCCTCAACGTCTACAACTGGGCCGACTATATCGCGCCAAACACGATCGCCGATTTCGAGGAAGAGTTCGGCATCAAGGTCAACTACGACCTCTACACTTCCACCGAGGTCGTGGAGGCGAAATTGCTGGCCGGCGACACGGGTTACGACGTCGTCCTGCATTCCACGAGATACTCGGCGCGCCTGATACCGATCGGCGTCTATCTGCCGCTGGATTTTGAGAAACTTCCGTTGCGCAAGAATCTCGATCCGTGGGTGATGTCGGTACTGGAGGACTACGACCCGGATAATCGTTACGCTCTGCCCTACATGTGGGGTACGACCGGATTCGCCTACAACGTCGACATGGTCCTCGAGCGCATGCCGGATGCGCCGCTTACCAGCGGGGACATGCTGTTTAACCCGGATGTCGTCTCACGCTTTGCAGATTGTGGCGTGTCTCTGCTGGATGAACCCGTCGATGTCATCCCGGTCGTGTTGCTGTACATGGGGCACGATCCCAACAGTATGGAACCGGAGCACCTGGCTGAGGCAGAGGCGGTCCTCAAGTCGGTGCGGCCCTACATTCGCTACTTCAGCTCGACCAAGATGATTAACGACATGCCCAACGAGGAGACCTGTGTCGCGATGAGCTGGTCGGGCGACTACGCCCAGGCGATGCAGCGCGCGCTCGACGTTGGGATCGGCATCAATCTGGCCTACTCCGTACCCGATGAAGGAACCGTCCTGTTTTTCGATGGCTTGTACATACCGGCCGATGCGCCACACCCCGACAACGCCCATCTGTTCCTCAACTATCTGATGCGGCCCAAGGTGATTGCGGAAATCAGCAACTATGTACGCTATGCCAACGCAAATAATGCAGCGGTACCGTACATGCTGCCGGAGGTCGTCAATGACCCCGCCGCCTATCCACCCGAGGAGCAGAAGATGAGTCTTAGCACCGGCAAGATCTTCGGGCCCAAAGCAGAGCGACAGCGCACCCGCGTCTGGTCACGTGTGAAGACCGGGTTGTAACAGAAGAAGAACAACACGATGACCGACCAGGACGGACATACCGACTACACCGATACGCCGTGGCTCGACCCGGACGCGGAGCCGATCGTTCGCATCCGCAACCTGACCAAGCGGTTCGGTGACACGACGGCAGTCGATGGCGTTGATCTCGATATCTTTGGCGGGGAACTGTTCGCCATCCTGGGCGGATCCGGTTCCGGCAAGACGACGTTGCTGCGCATGCTGGCGGGCTTCGAACGGCCTACCGATGGAACTATCCTGATCGATGGAGCGGACATGACCACCGTTCCGCCATACGAGCGACCGGTCAACATGATGTTCCAGTCCTACGCCCTGTTTCCGCACATGACGGTGGAACAGAACGTCTCCTACGGTTTGAAGAAAGAGGGCGCGCCGAAGGCGGAGATCGCCGAACGCGTCGGTTCGATACTGGATCTCGTCAAGATGGGGCACCTCGCACGACGCAAGCCCGATGCCCTGTCCGGCGGCGAAAGCCAGCGTGTGGCGCTGGCGCGGGCACTGGTGAAGCGGCCGAAGTTGCTGTTGCTGGATGAACCCCTCGCAGCACTCGACAAGAAACTGCGCGAACACACCCAGTTCGAGTTGATGAATCTGCAGGACGATCTTGGCATCACCTTCGTGGTGGTGACCCATGACCAGGAAGAGGCAATGACCCTGTCGACACGCATCGCCGTGATGAATGCCGGTCGCTTCGAGCAGACAGGAACCCCCGGTGAGGTGTACGAGTTCCCGGAGAACCGCTTCATCGCGGATTTCGTGGGCAACATCAATCTGCTGGAAGCCAGCGTGATCGGGCAGGAGGGTGACCGGATGAGACTGCATTGCGAACAGACAGCCAGCGAGCTCGAAGTTTTCTCCGCAGACAATCCCGGCGACAGAGCCGCGGCCGGGGATATGCGTTGGGTGGCGGTGAGGCCGGAGAAGATCTTCATCAGCAAGGAGGCGCCGCCGGAACCGGACCGCACGGTGTTGAAGGGAACCGTCCTCGATCTCGGTTACTTCGGCAACCTGTCCGTGTATCGCGTGGAGCTGGCGAGTGGGCAGGTGCTCCAGGTCAGCGGTCAGAATCGTGAGCGCACCGCCGTCAGGAAGGTGGAGTGGGACGACGAGGTGTTCGTGTCCTGGGACCTGTCCAGCGCCATCCTGCTGGACAGATAAAAATGAGAAGCTGAGGGAGACCGGGAACGGGATGTCAGCGCAGGACGAATTTCGGGGAGACGGGCGCAGGCGCTGGCTGCGCTGGGCGCTTGTCACGCCCTACCTGTGGCTGCTGATCTTCTTCCTGGCCCCGTTCGTGATCATCTTCAAGATCAGCCTCGCGGACCCGCTCGTCGCGCTGCCGCCTTTTACACCGTTCTTCGACTGGGCCGCGTCCGGTTTCGAACGCATCCAGGTGACGCTCGATAACTTCGTGTTCCTGTTCCAGGATCGTTTCTACGCGATCATCTATCTCAACTCGATCAAGATCGCGGCTATCGGGACGCTGTTCTGCCTCTTGCTCGGTTATCCAATCGCGTACTACATCGCCCGGCAGCCGACGGCCAGGCGCAACCTGCTCCTGCTCGGGATCATCTTGCCTTTCTGGATCTCGTTCCTGTTGCGTGTCTATGCCTGGATCGGCCTTCTCAATAACAACGGCGTCATCAATAACTTCCTGGCATGGCTGGGGCTCATCGATGGACCGTTGCCGCTCATCTACAACGACTTCGCGGTTTACATTGGCATTGTTTATTCCTACCTGCCGTTCATGATCCTGCCGTTGTATGCGAACCTGGAACGGTTGGATCTCGATCTCCACGAGGCGGCTGAGGATCTCGGTGCGCGCCGCTGGCAGGTATTCCTGGACGTGACGCTGCCGTTGTCGATTCCCGGGATCATCGCGGGTTCGCTCCTCGTGTTCATTCCGGCCATCGGTGAATTCATCATCCCGGCGCTGCTGGGCGGATCGGACACACTGATGATCGGCCGCGTGCTGTGGGACGAATTCTTTATCAACCGTGATTGGCCGGTGGCATCGGCGGTTTCGGTCGTGCTGCTGCTGATCCTCGTACTGCCGATGATGTGGTTCCAGAAGACACAGTCCGATCGGGGGCAGGCGGCATGAAGCGCAGCGGCACCTTCCTGCTCAGCGTCGCCGTCTTCGGCTATGCCTTTCTCTACGTGCCGATCATGTCGGTCATCGTCTACTCATTTAATGACTCCAAGTTAGTCACCCTGTGGGGTGGTTTTTCGCTGCGCTGGTATCGTTCGCTACTGGAAAGCGAGGAGGTTCTTTCGGCGGCCTTGCTCAGTCTCAAGATCGCCGTGGTCAGCGCAACGGTAGCCACGATATTGGGCACCCTCGCCGGGCTGGCGCTCAATCGATTGGGCCGGTTCAAGGGGCGCACCTTGCTGACCGGCATGATCACGTCGCCACTGGTCATGCCCGAGATCATCACGGGTATCTCGTTGCTGTTCCTGTTTATCACGCTTTCCAACTGGATCGGTTGGCCAACGTCGCGCGGTGCCACGACGATCACGATCGCCCATATCACTTTCTCCATGGCCTACGTCGCGGTCGTGGTCCGTTCGCGTCTTGCAGGCATGGACCTGACGCTGGAAGAGGCGGCCATGGATCTCGGCGGAACGCCGCTGCGCGTCTTCTTCGATATCACTGTGCCGACGATCGCGCCTGCGATGATCGCCGGCTGGTTGCTGTCGTTTACCCTTTCCCTGGACGATGTCGTCATCGCCAGTTTCGTATCCGGACCCGGATCGACCACATTGCCGATGCTGATCTTCTCCAAGGTCAGGCTTGGCGTAACGCCCGATATCAACGCGCTCGCCACCGTCATCATTCTGCTGGTGGCTATCGGCGTCACCATCTCGGGCTGGATTACATTCAGAAAGAGCGGGAGGACCAGCGAACATTGACGACCTCTTTGGATTCGCGGCCGACCCTGACGACCGCCTGTTTGGCCGGCGATTGATCTGCATCACTGTAGACACATCCGCCAGCCGGTATTTTGCCACCTGACTTACAGATCATAGAGCTATGAAAGACCAGAACATCGCACAACTTGTTGAAAGACAGAAATCGGGATACAGCCTCGAGCGGGCTTTCTACAAGGACGAGGAGATCTACGAGCGCGACGTCGATCGCGTTTTCCTGAACTCCTGGTTGTATGCGGGGCACGATAGTGAGATCCCGGAGATCGGCGACTACTTCCTGTTCAATTTCTCCACGGAGTCGGTGATCGTCATCCGCAGCGGAGAGGACGAGATCCACGCCCTGTTGAACGTGTGCCGTCATCGCGGCTCCCGGGTCTGCGTCGAGTCAAAGGGCTGCGCAAAACGGTTGATGTGTCGCTATCACGCCTGGACCTACGAGCTCAACGGCGATCTCGTGGCAGCACGAACCATGAGCGAGCCATTCGACAAGAGCGAATTCGGCCTGCGCAAGATCCATGTCGAGCGATTGGACGGGATGATCTTCGTCCACTTCGGCGACGACCCGGCACCGTTCTCGCCGATCCGCGAAGCACTGTCCGATTGCCTGAGTGCTTATGACCTGAAGAATGCAAAGGTAGCGCACCGCGAGAGCTATCCGATCGACGCCAACTGGAAGCTGGCGGTCGAGAATTATTGCGAGTGTTATCACTGTGCACCGGCTCACCCCGAGTATTCGAAGGCGCACAGCCTGGCCATGCCGGAGGCACGCTATACGGAAGAGATGGACCAGGTGATGGCGCGCGCGACCGCCTGCGGGCTCAGCGACAAGACGATCAACAGAACCTACAAGGAAGCCGTCGCTTTCGGCGCCGACTACAGCTACGAGCGCTATCCTTTGTTGCGTGGACACATGACCGGCAGCGAGGACGGCCAGCCGGTCGCGCCGCTGATGGGCAGCATCAAGGACTACGACGGCGGAACCACCGATTTCCAGGTCGGTCCGGTCACCTACGCGCTCGCCTACTGCGACCACATCGTCATCTATCGCTTCACGCCGTTATCCGCGCACCGGACCGATTGCGACATCACATGGCTGGTCAACGGCTCGGCCGAGGAAGGCAAAGACTACGACCTCGCCAAGCTGACCTGGTTGTGGGACGTCACCACCATCGCCGACCAGCACATCATCGAACGCAACCAGGACGGGGTGAATTCCCGCTTCTACACCCCGGGACCGTACTCGGAGATGGAAGACTTCACCTGGCGCTTCGTCGACTGGTACCTGGACGCCGTGCGCTAAGCCGTCGGGCTACAGGAGATCGCGCAGCCGGTAGTACAGCATGCCGAGCGCGACGACCTTGCTGCTCATCCACTGACCCAGGGGAATCCGGTGGTGCCTGGTCTTGGCGAACAGGTCGAATCGCTCCATGGTGCCGCAAATCGCGTCAGCGACGACCTCGCCGGCGATCTGGGTAGCGTTGACGCCATGACCTGAGTAGCCCTGGGAGTAATAGACGTTCTTGCCGATCCTCCCCAGCAGGGGAAGGCGAGTCAGGTTGATTCCGATCTTGCCGCCCCATTCGTAATCGATGCGGGTCTCGGCCAACTGCGGATAGACCTTCAGCATCCGAGGACGTATCGATGCCTTGATGCTCCTGGGGTCGCGCCCTGAATAGTTGCAGCGTCCGCCATAGAGCATGCGACCGTCGGCGGACAGCCGGTAATAGTCCACCACCTCATTGAGATCGCAGACAGCCATGTCCCGTGGGTTGATCTCGCTGATCAGGTCTTCAGACAACGGTTCCGTCGCGATGATATAGCTGCCGGCCGGAAACGTGAGGCCTCGGAGGTGCTGGTTCTCGAGACGGTGATAGGCGTTGCCCGCCAGCACGACTGTGGCCGCATCGACATGCCCCTGCCCGGTTTCCACGCGCGGTATCTCGCCGTGGCGGATGCGGGTGACTGGCGAGCGCTCGAAGATTCGCACGCCAAGATCGGCAGCGGCCTTTGCTTCTCCGATGCAGAGGTTCAACGGATGGAGATGCCCGTCGCGCAGATTGTACAGGCTCCCGATATAGGCCTTGGTGCCTAGTGTTTCCTCGGTCTCGGCGCGTGACAGCAGTTTGAATTCCCACGGGAAACGGCGACGCTGGAAATTCTCGAATTGTTCTTCGAGATCGTCGATGTGACGTTGCTTGAGAGCGACTTCGATGTAACCTGCTTTCAGGTCGCAGTCGATGCCGTACTTCTCGACTCGCTCATGGATAATCTCGTGACCGCGCCAGCGCATGTCCCAGAGTGCATCATCGACCTCCGACCCGAGGCGTTTGGCGATATTGGCCTCGCCGCTGATGCCACCGATCAGCTGTCCGCCATTGCGGCCTGAGGCGCCCCAGCCAACCCTGTTCGCCTCGACCACCGCGACCGAGTAGCCTCGCTCGGCCAGGGTCAGGGCCGTGGCAATCCCGGTGAAACCTGCACCGATGACACAGACATCGGCACGCTCGCTACCCCTCAATTCGGGGTAGTCCGTTTGCGTGTTCGCAGTGGCCGCGTAGTAAGACGCGCAGTGTTCCTGTGTCTGCATCTTCATTTGCACCTGGTTGCGGCACGGGCACCGTAAGTGACCGCGTCGGCAGAATCCTACGGGGCACGCCCATCCGGTTCAAACAGGTTGTCTTGCGGATCGCGCTGTCCCCGTTGTTCCCGCGTCCCGACGTTGAAATGACCAAGCGATCGACTATGCTGACAGCCCCCTAGCCGACAGCAATGCGAGGAGTGGTGCCGGATTTGCGGATGTTCAGGGAAAAGATGGCCGGGTCGGAGCTGGCGATCACGGCAGAACTCAAATTGTCGCCAGGGTCCGGCAGGGATGCGGTTGTGGAA
>CAJIAD010000212.1_pt1 | contig 14727 bp, 14 predicted proteins | sample 9198981 | NCBI WGS metagenome assembly CAJIAD01 (sample SAMEA7708274, study PRJEB35096) | sediment metagenome | biome: marine neritic benthic zone biome [ENVO:01000025]; feature: sediment [ENVO:00002007]; material: shallow marine sediment [ENVO:03000034] sea grass bed [ENVO_01000059] ...
ATGGGACTCGTCGTCACCGACCGGAGATCAGAACAACGCCGATGTAAAACACCGGCAATGCGGCCAGCAGACTGTCAATGCGATCGAGCACGCCGCCATGACCCGGGAAGACAGTCCCCGTGTCCTTGATACCCTCGCTGCGCTTGAACATGCTGATGGTCAGATCCCCGATCACCGATACGATCGCCACCAGCAGACCCAGACCAGACATGATGACTGCTGGCAGCCCGAGCGCGAGCGCCGCAGCGCCTGCAACCACCGCTGTCGCAATCGCTCCCCCGGCCACGCCTTCCCAGGTCTTGCCGGGACTCACGGCCGGAGCAAGTTTGAACCGGCCGAAGGCTCTGCCGGCGAAGAAGGCCCCGATGTCTGCAGCCGCCACCAGCGCAAAAAACAGTAGCGCCACGACCGGGCCGTATCCGACCAGGAGATTGCTCAGAAGCATCCAGCCGATCGGCAGCAGCACGAGACCAAGTACCAACAGGTATGCCCGCGGAATAGGTACCGGAAACCGGAGCATCCAGAATAGTCCCAGGAACAGGGCTGCCATGTCGACCATGGCAAGCAGCTGAATGTTGTCGGCGGCGAATCGAGCGAGCACCAATGCGACCGCCAACACGACGATGACATACGCGAGTCTTTCGCCCGTGCTCTCGAGACTGGCCAGTCCCGCCCACTCCCAGGCGCCCAGGATCAGAAGCAGTCCGAATAGAATGCTCGCGACGCTGGCCGGCACAACGAATAGCGCCAGCAGCAGGCCTGCGGCAAGAACGAGCGCAGTCATCAGCCGTTGCCGGATCATCTAGTGGCCTCCATCAGCATCCTGGACTCGCCCGAATCGGCGTTCCCTGGCGGAGTAGAACGACAAAGCTCTATCCAGTTCATTGTGATCAAAATCCGGCCACAGGCATTCGTCAAAATGACATTCGGAATAGGCGAGATTCCACATGAGGAAATTGCTGATCCGTGATTCCCCTCCCGTCCGAATCAACAGATCAGGATCCGGCAAGCCAGCAAGTTCGAGCCTGTCACCAAACGCTTCCTCATCAATCTCGTCGGGTGACAAGCGGCCGGCCGTCACGTCGGAGATCAGCATGCGAGCCGCCTTTACGATATCCCAACGCCCCCCGTAGGCCAGCGCTACCACGAGAACCAGGCCTTTGTTGTCGCGCGTCAGGTTCTCGGCCGCTTCCATCTTGGTACGGATCGTCCCGTCCAATGACTGGCGATCGCCTATAAAACGCAATTGCACATCCCGTTGCGCCAATTCGTCTACTTCCTTGTCGAGCGCCTCGATCATCAGGCGCATCAATGTTCCGACTTCCTGTCTGGGCCGTTGCCAGTTCTCACTACTGAATGCGAACACCGTGAGAATCCTGATTCCGCGCTTGGCGCAGGATTCGACTGTCGCTTTCAGCGCCTTGACCCCCGACCGGTGGCCCGCCGTTCTCGGCAAGCCCCGTTTCCTGGCCCAACGGCCATTGCCATCCATGATGATGGCCACGTGCTCGGGAAGTCGCGTTGCCGACGACTGATCTGGCTCGCCCTTTTTCACGGTCCTGCGCGTCGATCGCCCTGCCGTCAGACTTCCATCAACTCGGCTTCTTTTGTAGCCAGAATCTCGTCAACCCTGGCGACATGCCGATCAGTGCGCACCTGGATGTCTTCGTGCGCTTTTCGATCCTCGTCCTCGGTGATCTCTTTCTCTTTCAGCAGGTCCTTGACGTGATGCAGGGCATCGCGGCGAATGTTGCGGATAGCAACCCGCGCACCCTCTGCTTCGTGACGTACAACGCGCACCATGTCCTTGCGCCGCTCTTCTGTCAGAGCCGGCAGTGGCACCCTGATGACGCCCCCCGCCGTGACGGGGCTCAATCCCAGGTCGGACTTGAGGATCGCCTTTTCGACGTTGGGGACCATCGGTTTCTCCCACGGCGTTACTGTCAGCGTCCGGGAGTCCTCTACACCGATATTTGCCACCTGGTTGAGCGGCACTTCAGAGCCGTAATACTCCAGGGTCACATGATCCAACAGGCTGGTGTGGGCCCTTCCGGTCCTGAGCTTCTTCAGCTCCTGCTCGAAGGCCGCAATACTCTTGTCCATGCGGAGATCCGCATCCTTCTTGATATCGTCCAGCATGTCTGTCAGCCCCTTTTCTCTCAGGCGACCTCCGCCACTTCGCTGGTCACCAGCGTGCCAACATCTTCACCATGCAGCACACGTAGCAGGTCGCCCTGATTCTTGACATTGAATACCCGCAACGGGATTTGATTATCTCGGCACATCACCACTGCCGTGGCATCCATGATGCCTAGTTTTTCTTCCAGCACCCGGTCGAACGTCAGGTGAGAGTAGCGTTTTGCCTGCGGGTGACTGACCGGATCGGCATCGAAGACACCGTTCACCTTGGTTGCCTTGAGAAGCAGGTCTGCGCCGATTTCAATCGCCCTGAGACTTGCCGCCGTATCCGTGGTGAAGAACGGGTTACCAGTACCCGCGGCCAGTAGTACGACGCGGCTCTTTTCCAGGTGCCTGATCGCCCTGCGTCTGATGTAGTCCTCGCAGACCTCGTTGATCATCAGCGCCGACATTACCCGCGCATGGACGCCGAGTTTCTCGAGCCCATCCTGCATGGCGAGGGAATTGATCACCGTGGCCAGCATCCCCATCTGATCGCCGGTGACCCGGTCCATCCCGGCTTCGGCCAGTCCGGCACCCCTGAATATGTTCCCGCCACCGATCACGACCGCAACCTGGACGCCCATTTCCCGGACGTCGCGAATCTCCGACGCGATCCGCGTCAACGTCGCGGTATCGATTCCATAATCAGTGCCACCCAGCAGAACCTCCCCGCTCAGCTTGAGTACGATCCGTTTCGGGGTTCGGCCGATCCTGTTCATTCATCCCTGCCTGTCTTTGAAATGAAAAACCCCGCAACAGAGGCGGGGCTCCTCGACTAAGTGTAACGCATCTGCGGTCCGTTCGACGGCCTACTGCCCCCTGGCCTGGGCCATGACTTCCTCTACGAAGTTCTCCTGCTTTTTCTCGATCCCTTCGCCAACCTCGAAACGTTCGAATCGACTCACGGCTGCCTCTTCCTTGCTCAGTAGTTTTCCTACCGTAACATCCTCATCCATAACGAAATTCTGGCCGGCCAATGTCACCTCGGCCAGGTACTTTCGCAGTCGCCCCTCGACCATTTTCTCAACGATCTGCTCCGGCTTACCTTCATTTCTCGCCTGATCCGACAGTATCTCGCGCTCCTTGTCGAGCACCTCAGCGGGAATCTCGTCTGCATCGACATAGGTCGGATTGCTCGCCGCAACGTGCATCGCCACGTGCTTGGCGAGTTCATCGCTGCCGCCTTTCATGGCAACCAGCACGCCGATACGGCGACCGTGGGTGTAGCAACCGAGGCGGTCTTCACCCGAAACCAGCGCGACCCGACGCACATTGATGTTCTCACCGATCTTGGCAATCAGGGTGCGCCTCGTTGCCTCGACGGTCTCACCGTCCAGAGGCGCCTCCATTAGCTGATCGAGATCAGCGATGCTGCCCGAGAGCGCTGCATCCGCGACACTGCCGGCGAATCCTCCGAAATCATCACCACCGGCGACGAAATCGGTTTCACAGTTGACCTCAACGACCGCCGCCGACTTCCCATCATCCGCAACGCTAATCGCAATGAGGCCCTCGGCCGCCACTCGTCCCGCCTTCTTGTCTGCCTTGGCAAGTCCCGATTTACGCATCAGGTCCACCGCCGCATCCAGATCACCGTCTGTTTCCACCAACGCCTTCTTGCATTCCATCATGCCGGCGCCCGTTCGTTCCCGAAGCTCCTTGACCTGGGCTGCGCTAATCGTCATCGCTAGTTCCTCAAAAAAAAGTTGGTCCAGCGTCTACCCGCCATGAGCAGGTAGACGCTGACAATACTGGTTGGTGAAAGTCGCCCGCCTACTGCTCAGGAATCGGCGTTCTTGTCCTCGGCGGCAGCTTCCGCCTTCTCTTCGGACTTCGTAGCCTCTTTCTCTTCGGACTTGGCAGCCGCCTTTTTCTTGGTGGCAGCCTTCTTCTTGGTAGCAGTCTTCTTCTTGGCAGCAGCCTTCTTCTTGGGCTTGGCGGTCTTCGCTTCCGCCTCTTCCGGCTGCTCGCTCTCCGCCTCCGCCGATTCCGGCGCGGCCTCCGTTTCAGGAGCCGCCTCGGCGTCGCTTACTGCTTCTGCCTTGACCTCTTCGCCCTTCGCTTCGTCAGGCTGGACGTCATCAGCGACCGCTTCCGCCGCGGGCTCTGCCTTTTCTTCCACGGCTGTTGCGTCCTTAGCCGGCGCTGCTGCGGCCGCAGGCTTCGCCTTCTTCTTCCGCGTACCGGACTTGGCACGTCGCTTGGACGATTTCTCATCCTTGGAGGCGGCCTTGGGCCTGCCTTTCTCGTCCAGCTCTACGAACTCGTCCTGACTCTCCGGCACCACCGGGATGCTGGACTTGCCATCGAGAACGGCATCGGCGATTCCCCGGGCATAGAGCTCGATCGCACGCATCGCGTCATCATTACCAGGCACGACATAGTCCACGTCGCCTGGCGAGCAATTGGTATCGACGATGGCAACCACCGGAATCCCGAGCTTTCTCGCCTCCGCCAGCGCGATCTTCTCGTGTCCGACATCGACAATGAAAAGCGCATCGGGGAGCGAGCCCATCTTCTTGATACCGCCGAGACTCCTTTCGAGCTTTTCCATCTCGCGGGTCAGGCCCAGTGCTTCCTTTTTGACCAACTGATTGAAGCTACCGTCGGCGGCCTGGGCTTCGAGATCCGTCAACCGCTTGACTGACTGCTTGACGGTCTTGTAGTTGGTCAGCATGCCGCCGAGCCATCGGCGGGTCACGTGCGGCATGCCGCAACGCTCGGCTTCCGTCTGCATGCAGTCGCGGGCCGCGCGTTTCGTGCCGACAAACAGGATCTTCCCGCCGTCAGCAACGATCTTGCGAACGAACTCAGCCGCCTCCCCATACATGGGAAGAGTCTTCTCGAGATTTATAATGTGAATCTTGTTGCGGGCACCGAAGATATAGGGTCCCATCTTCGGGTTCCAGTAGCGGGTCTGATGTCCGAAATGAACGCCCGCCTCCAGCATCTGGCGCATGGATACGCTAGTCATATTTTATCTCCTTGGGTTAGGCCTCCATGCACCCCATCCGGAAACCTCAAACGCTTTGCGTCTCAGGCACCCAACCGGACGTGTCGGTACATGTGTGGATTTATTTCGGCGCGCTTTATACCATAACGCCCCGCCCGGAACAATCGCCACTTCCCCCTTGAATCTCGAGTCTCCCGGCATGACGCCGGAAACCCTTCCACCATGGGGCAGCCAGCAACCTGAACACAATGTCCACTACGATCAAAAGCCCAGAGGACCAACAGAAAATGAGAGTGGCCGGCCGCCTTGCCGCGGAGGTGCTCGATATGATCGGCGAGCATGTGCAGCCGGGCATCACGACCGGCGAGCTTGACTCGATTTGCCACGAATACATTACGGTTCGCCAGGATGCCATCCCCGCGCCACTGAACTACCGCGGATTCCCGAAATCAATCTGCACCTCGGTCAATCACGTCGTCTGTCATGGCATTCCGGGCGATCGACGCCTCAAGAGTGGCGACGCGATCAATATCGACGTAACAGTGATCAAGGATGGCTTCCACGGCGATACGAGCCGGATGTTTTTTGTCGGCAAGCCAACAATCGCCGCGGCACGAGTCTCCGAAATCGCCCATCATGCGATGCAACTCGGCATCCAGACGGTGCGGCCCGGGGCACGGCTGGGAGACATCGGTCACGTCATTCAGCGTCATGTCGAGAGTCATGGCTGCTCGGTGGTTCGCGAGTATTGTGGCCATGGCATTGGCCGGGTTTTCCACGAGGATCCCCAGGTCCTTCACTACGGCAAGCCTGACACCGGCCTACACCTGGAGCCGGGCATGACCTTCACCATTGAGCCCATGGTCAACGCGGGGAAACGTCATGTGAAACTCCTCGGCGACGGTTGGACGGTCGTCACCAAGGATCACTCGCTCTCCGCACAATGGGAACACACGATTCTCGTTACCGAAGACGGGTACGAAGTATTGACGATCGGTGCATCCGGCACGGTATGACCCTCAGGCTCCGACGTGCATACAGATCAGCGTAGCGACCCGTTCCCTGGCCTCGATGACCTCGTCAACGCCCCCAACAGAGATATCGAGGCATTTCGCCGGGTGCTCGAACATGGCGGCGCCGAATTGGCCAGACGATTCGAGCGAGCCGATCCCGTCGATCAATTGGTCAGGGACCGGGCCAGACTCGTCGACGCACTGCTAATCCGGGCATGGCATCAGTTCGCCGGACCTGAGGCGGGCCACCATGCGCTGGTGGCGGTTGGGGGCTATGGCCGCGGCGAACTCCACCCCGGCTCTGATATCGATATCCTTCTGCTGATCGATCCTGAGCGAAGCGAAGAATGGCAGGAGTCCGTTGAAGGCTTTGTGGCCTTCCTCTGGGACATCGGGCTCGAGGTGGGTCACAGTGTCCGCACAATACGTGATTGCGTCGGCCAGGCCGCCGATGACATCACGGTCGCGACCACCCTGATGGAATCACGGCTTCTGGATGGTCCCAAAGACATGCTCGACGACATGCGTGATGCCGTGGGGCCCGACAACCTGTGGGATTCAAGGCAGTTCTTCGAGGCCAAACTGCGCGAGCAGCGCGAGCGACATCACCGCTATCACGATACCGCCAGCAACCTCGAGCCCAACGTGAAGAGCAGTCCCGGCGGCATGAGGGACATTCAACTGGTCGGTTGGGTGGCGAAGCGTCACTTCGGCGCGGACAGTTTCCATCAGCTATTCCAGCTCGGATTCCTCACCGAATACGAGTACAGAACGCTGTTGGCCGGCCAGTCTTTTCTGTGGCGCATCCGGTGGGCATTACACACAATCACGGGACGACGGGAAGACCGACTCCTGTTTGACCACCAGATCACCATCTCCAGCATGTTTGACTACGAAGACGCCTCCTACACCCTGGGCGTCGAGCAGTTCATGCAGAAGTACTACCGTACGGTAATGGAACTCAGCCGTCTCAACGAAATGCTGTTGCAGCTTTTCCAGGAAGCGATTCTGCTGGATCCGAAGGCAAAACCGGAACCGCTGACCGACACGTTCCAGGTCAGGAACGGGTTCCTCGAAGTGACCGGCGAGGACAATTTCCAGAAAGATCCTTCAGCCCTGCTGGAGATCTTCAAGATCCTGCAGGACCAACCCAGGCTAAGAGGTGTCAGCGCGCATACGATCAGGCTGATCAGACGCAATCTGAACCTCATTGATGAGGAATTCAGACAGAACCCGCGGAATCACCGCCTGTTTCTGGACATCGTGCGAGCCCCGACCGGTGTCACACATGAGTTGCGCCGCATGAAACTCTACGGTGTCCTGGGCAGATACATCTCTGTGTTCGGGCGGATTGTGGGGCGGATGCAATACGATCTGTTTCATGCTTATACGGTCGACGCGCACACCCTGTTCGTGGTCAGCAACCTGCGTCGTCTGGCACTGCCCAGGTTTGACCATGAGTTACCGGCTCTCAGCAAGATCATGCAAGGTCTGGACTGCCAGCACCTCGTCTATCTGGCGGGATTGTTCCATGACATCGCCAAGGGTCGCGGCGGCGATCATTCCGAGTTGGGTGCCGTCGACGCAGAGTCCTTTTGCCTGGAACAGGGCTTGCCCGACTTCGACGCACGTATGGTGGCCTGGCTGGTGCGAAACCATCTGGCGCTGTCCATCACCGCGCAAAAGAAAGACATCAAGGATCCCCATGTCGTTGAGGAGTTTGCACGTCTTGTGGGTGATCAAAAGCACCTCGACTGCCTGTACCTCCTGACCGTTGCGGACGTCAGGGCGACCAACCCTAACCTCTGGAATTCCTGGAAGCAGGCACTATTCGAGGAATTCTATCGGTCGGTGAGCAGTGCCTTGCGCCGGGGCCTGGACAAACCGGTGGACAAGGACGAGCTGATCGCGGAGACCCAGGCCCGGGCCGCTGAGATCCTCGCCCACGAAGATATGTACGACCGGAACTTCGGTGATACCTGGAACAATATGCGTGAGGAGTACTTTCTTCGGCATACACCAGAGGAGGTTGCATGGCATACCAGGCAACTGGTCATCTGGAACGGACATCCGCCCCTCGTGGCGGTCAAGAAAGAAAGTGACCGGGGTGGCACCGCGATCCTCATCTATACCGAGTATGCGATCGGCACGTTCGCCACTGCCACCGCCGTGCTGGATGACCTGGGCCTTAACATTGTCGATGCCAGCATTACCCCCACCAAGGACGGACACAGCCTGGACACCTATCATGTTCTCGAAATCGACGGGTCGATCATCGACGACGCTGATCGAATCGAGCAGATCGAAGCAGGCGTTCACGACGCGCTGGCCAGTACTGATGCGCTACCGGCCTCCGTGGCACGTCAGGCGCCCAGGCAGGTCCGACTGTTCTCGACACCACCGCGCATATCGTTCGGACACGATGCCCGAGGTCGCACCGTGATGGAATTGCTGGCCGGCGATCGACCCGGTCTCCTGTTCGAAGTCGGCAAAGTACTGCTTGAGGCGGGCGTTGCTGTGCATACGGCCAAGATCATGACGATCGGTGAGCGAGCGGAGGACGTGTTTTCAATCAGTGACTCGGAGGGAAGCGCCCTGGAGGAGACCGCTTGTGCAGCCCTTAGGCATCACCTCATGGAGGAACTGGAAGATTCAACGTGAGAGCGCGATTCCGGGTCAGTCGGTGGGTCACAGGATCGGATCGGAACCCGAACAGGGCCAGCCGCGAATCGTTAACGCAGGAGAGAAAAGAGGTGGCTTTCAAATGAACACGCGGGCGACGATTGAACAAGCCTTCGAGAACCGAGCAGATCTCTCGCCGGACCAGGCGCCCCGGAGAGTGCTGGAGGCCGTCGAACAGACCATCTCTGAACTGGACCAGGGAGCCCTGCGCGTGGCCGAACCAGGCCCCGAGGGATGGGTCGTCAACGAATGGGTCAAGAAGGCCGTGTTGCTGTCATTCCGACTGAACGACAATCAGATTGTCGATGGCGGTTTTACGCGTTTCTTCGACAAGGTGCCGCTGAAGTATGCCAATTACCAGGATGCCGAGTTCCGCAGGGATGGTGCACGCATCGTGCCCTCGGCCATCGTCCGCCGCGGTGCCCATGTCGCGAGCGACGTTGTGTTGATGCCGTCGTATGTGAATATCGGCGCCTGGGTGGGCTCGGGAACCATGATCGACACCTGGGCGACAGTCGGCTCGTGTGCACAGATCGGTGAAAACGTGCACGTCTCGGGTGGCGCCGGCATCGGCGGCGTCCTGGAGCCGCTGCAGGCCGCACCGACAATCATCGAGGATAATTGCTTCATCGGCGCGCGGTCCGAAATCGTTGAGGGCGTCATCGTCGAAAGCGGCGCGGTGATCTCAATGGGTGTCTTTATCGGACAGAGCACGCGGATCTATGACCGGGAACGCGACCGGATCAGTTATGGCCGTGTGCCGAGCGGCGCAGTGGTTGTGCCCGGCAGCCTGCCCTCTGAGGACGGCCGATACAGCCTGGCGTGCGCGGTTATCGTCAAGCGAGTGGACGAAAAGACGCGGTCGCGAGTCGGAATCAACGAATTGCTTCGCAGTGCCGGAACCGAATAGTAATCCCCCATGTCCGCCGGGTCTGACAGGGCTTCGATCTCTGATAGACTCTGCGCCGTTTCCAGTATTCCGGAGGGGGGAATGATGGCGGTGACGTTGTTCGGGATCGCGTCCTGCGATTCATGTCGCAAGGCGCGGCGTTGGCTCGACGAACAGGGGATCGATTATCGATACCATGATCTTCGGGCTGATGGCCTCGACGAGGCGGAACTCTCGAACTGGGTCAAACGCGCCTCGACGGACCGGATTCTGAATCGGCGCAGCGCGACCTGGCGCAGGGTTCCGGAGGTTGATCGAAACTTCGAGGATGATCAAAGCGCTATTGAGCTGATGCTGGAGAACCCCACGTTGATCAAGCGGCCGATACTGAAGGCCGATCGGACGCTGATGATTGGATTCGACGCGGGCGAATACGACCGCGTCCTGGGAGACCGCAAGGCGTGAGCCGGGTCCTGCAGCTCGCCGAGTCGCTGATCTCGAAACAATCCGTGACACCCGACGACGCCGGATGCCAGGCGATCCTCGCCGACCGGCTATCGCAAGCTGGCTTCGATATCACGCCGATGGACCGCGGTGAGGTCAGCAATCTCTGGGCACGTTACGGTCGAGCAGATCCGGTTGTATGCCTTGCCGGTCACACCGATGTCGTGCCGTCGGGGCCGAGGGCGGACTGGACAACAGAACCATTCGAACCGACACGTAAGGGCGACTGGCTATACGGACGCGGCAGCGCCGACATGAAGGCCGCATTGGCGGCAATGATTGTGGCGACAGAGGATTTGCTGGCCGGAGGTGCAAGCCTTTCAGGGTCGTTGGCCTTTCTGATTACCAGCGACGAAGAAGGCGTTGCCGTCGACGGCACTGCGGCGGTGGTACGGGAACTGGCCAGCCGTCACGAATCAATCGATTACTGCCTGATAGGCGAGCCTTCCTGCACCAGGCGACTTGGCGATACGGTCAGAATAGGCAGGCGAGGATCACTGACCGGCGAGTTGAAGGTGCAGGGAATACAGGGTCACGTGGCCTACCCCGCGAAAGCGAGCAACCCTTTGCATGAACTGGCCCCGGCGATACTGGAGCTGACATCAAGGGTCTGGGACTCCGGTAACGAGCAGTTCCCGGCAACCACTCTCCAGATTACGGACATCCGCGCCGGGACCGGCGCGTCGAACGTCATTCCTGGTGATCTCGACATGACTTTCAACCTCCGCTACTCGACAGAGCAGACGGCAGAGGGATTGCAGAGCGAGGTTGCCGCGATCCTGGACAAGCATGGGGTCACGTATGCACTGGACTGGATCGACTCCGGCCGACCTTTTGTGACGGAAGACGGGGCACTGGTATCAGCCACCAGACAGGCGATACAGGATGTTTGTGGTCTCGATCCTGAATTATCGACGGGCGGTGGCACATCCGACGGCAGGTTCATTGCCCCGACGGGCGCCCAGGTCGTGGAATTCGGTCATATCAACGACAGTATCCACCAGGTCGACGAGCGTGTTCGTATCGATGACCTGGAGCAACTGAAGGACGTATACGTAGCGATCCTGAAGCGACTGCTGATCGCCTGAGCCAGCCGACCCAGCGGCGACCCGAAACCGCTTCAGAGAGGCGTCCTGCGCATCCAGTTGACTGTCACCCCTGCAATTCCAATACAGACAAGGCAAATCAGCACCCACGCCGGCATACTGAGACCCAGAAACCGCCACACGACTTCCGCACACTCACCTGAACCCTTGAGCACCATCTGCATCGCTTCGAGAAAGGGAAAAACGTCCATCATATAGTCGAGCCCCGGACCACATTCCGGGACCTGGTCAGGCGGGAGATTCTGCAACCAGACCTGCCGCGCCGAAATTGATGCGCCGGCCGCAGCGATGATCGCGACGATCACGCCGTAGATCCGGGCACCGATGCGCTCAGGGTCGTGCACGGCGGCCACAAGGAAAACCAGGCCAATCGAGATCGTGGCAATCCGCTGCAGGATACATAGCGAGCATGGCTCGAGTTTCAATCCGTGCTGGAAAAAAAGTGCGGCACCCATCATCGATGCGCACGTGGCGGCGCCAACCAGGTTGCCTTGCCTACGGGTCATCTTGCCAAGGATCGTTGTGAGTCCGTTCAAGTCTTGGTTCTCCTTTCTCTTGTCGCAGCCGCGCCCGGTCGGTCCATCCGGCCGGAGGCCGGCATGATGATATCAGGCATCGACGGATTCCCGTCACCGAAAGTCCATTGACGCTCGCATCATGAGGGCGGAAGGTTCATCCCTGATGCTCCCCAGCAATGCAGCAGCCGGATCTGCTTCGATACGCACGTAGTTCAGCATGAAACGCAGGTAAGGACTGACGTAATAATTGACCGCAAGGGTCAGGTTTTTCTCCTCGCCACCGTCAACGTCTCCGTCGCTTAGATCCAGGGAGCTGAATCGGGCTGCTACCTCCCAGGCCCCCGAAGCCCGCACACGACCGAAGGTCCCATTCTTGTATGGGCGCTGTTCGCCGGTCAGGAACCAACTGGCGGCGATGTAGGCACCGTCGAAGTCGGGGTCGTCACCCGAATCACGATTTGGCGATTGCCGCATCCATTCCGTCTGAATCGAGACGCTTCCCAGTACAGCGGCACCCTCCAGCCCGACCGTGGAGATGTGGTTCACATCCTCGATCACACCGGTATCGAGGAACCTCACGTTGGACTGGTGGACTTCCGGGCGGACGGCGACCCGCCATTCCTTGGTATCCGTGTCGCCCGGTTCCTGCCAGTTGACCGACGCCCCTGCATGCAGCCGCGCTTCTCCCACCATCGGCCCCCAGGTGACTCGACCACCGATCCCTACCCCTTCGTCTCCCCGGTCGAATCTGCTTTCCTCCTGGCTAAAGATAGAAGTTGCGTAATGCCAGTTGTCCCGGTTACCGCGAATGCCGATTGCAACCCTGCGGTCGGGAATGAAGGCGGTAACGACCATGGGGCGCTCCATGAAGGTCGCAAATCTGGAACTGATCGATTCCTCCAGGCCGAACTCCTGCTTGAACTGACCGATCGTGACCTGACCGAAATCAAACCCCTGGTAGGAAACGAACAGGTCCTTCAGCTTGCTGCGATTACCGGCGAACTCATACTGGGTCTTGTAGGTCCATCGATCGCCAACCGTGCCTACGGCGCACAATCGCGCACGACGAATCTCCGTACCGTCATTCAGCTCGGTCTGGTCTTCGTCAAAGAACGTGGCGTCGGTCTGGATACGGCCGCCAAGCGACACGCCCAGCTGGGCTTGGATTTCAGCTGGCTGCACCAGTAGCAGGATGACTGCCAGTCCGGCGCTGAATCCTTGCCTGCCGTGTGCGTCCTTTCTGCCCGGGCGAACGTTCAATGCTAATGCGGATCAGACCGCTTAGGGCACCCGTGCTCCACCGAACGGAGGCGACCGGGTCGGGAAACCTGCTCCGCGTACCTCCTGAAGTTCCATTGTGCGCCCGTCCGCAGCTGCGGTCTAGCTACGATCCGTGACCCGTTCACGAAGGTAGACAGGTAGCGCCTCCTCCGGTGCCATGACCTTGCCCTGATCGTAAGAAAGCCTCGCCGATTCAATAAGATCCCGTGCCTCGGGCAGGAGCCCGGCGTCAATCCCGGCCATCCCCTGAACGTACCGCGAACCGAGTTCCGGATAACGCTCCCAGCCGGTCCCGGTTCCGAACCATCCCGACCCGTCGAGCGCGGGCAGATCAGCCGGGAGACCGATCGTCTCGGACCCGCAAAGACGCGGAACTCCATCCCGCATCAGAAAGCATCCCCAATAGCACTCGGCCATCCGCGCATCGACCGCCACGGCTACCTTGTTTGCATCATGTGTCCGCCAGGCCGCTGCCGCGTGCGCGGCAAGGCTGGAGATCGGGATCACTGGCAGATCGGCGCCCAGCGCAAGACCGTGTGCCACGCTAACGGCGATCCGCAATCCGGTGAAGGATCCCGGGCCACGCCCGAATACGATAGCGTCCACATCCGTCACGGCACACCCGACTTCCTGAAGGCACTCGTCTGACATCGCAAGCACGCGTTTTGCATGGACCCTGGCGCGCTGGTCACAACGCGACACGATGTTGTCACCGTCGCATAGAGCCACAGAGCACTGGTCGGTTCCGGTTTCAACGGCAAGCAAGCGCACTTATGCGACCTTCCCCTGCCGAACCGCCAGGAATTCCAGGACGGATTGACGGTCGTTTGTCCGGGGCATCGGCGGCAGGCTGTCCAGGAAAATCTTGCCATAGCGCTTCGACACCAGGCGGGGGTCGCCGATCACCGCAACCCCCCGATCCTCGTAGTCGCGGATCAGTCTGCCCACAGCCTGTTTGAGGGCGATCGCGGCCTGGGGTAGCTGGTATTGCATGAAAGGATTGCCACCAGATTCCTGAATGGCTTCCAGTCGTGCCTTCAGCAATGGGTCTCCAGGCGATGCGAAGGGCAGTCGATCGATGATGACGAGGGTCAACGCGCTGCCCCTGACGTCCACACCCTCTCGGAAACTGGCGGTACCGAGCAAGACCGCATCGCCCAGCGCCCTGAATGAGTCGAGCAATTTCTCCCGCGGCGCTTCGCCCTGGACGAGTAACTGACGCTCGGCGCCAAGCCAGCCCGAATCCCTCAACATGCGCGCGGCGGTATTCAACGCTCGATGACTTGTGAAGAGGAGGAATGCACCGCCTTCCGCTGTCTCGATCAACGGCCTTACCTCGGCAAGCAGGCTCTCCGTGTAGTGCGGGGCGCTCGGCTCCGGCAGTGTTTCCGGAAGGTATAACCTTGACTGGGACGGGTAGTCGAAAGGGCTGTCCAGCTTGAGCGTATCCACCTCCTCCAATCCGAGGCGTGCGGAAAAGTGACTGAAGTCCTCGCCCACCGCTAGCGTCGCCGATGTGAAAACCCAGGTGCATTCACTGGCAGAAATCCTGTTGCCGAGACTCTCGCCGGCATCAGTCGGCGTCATGTGAAGAACAAAG
>CAJIAD010000373.1_pt1 | contig 14673 bp, 12 predicted proteins | sample 9198981 | NCBI WGS metagenome assembly CAJIAD01 (sample SAMEA7708274, study PRJEB35096) | sediment metagenome | biome: marine neritic benthic zone biome [ENVO:01000025]; feature: sediment [ENVO:00002007]; material: shallow marine sediment [ENVO:03000034] sea grass bed [ENVO_01000059] ...
CGCGGACGGGACGTGTTCGTGCCGCTCGATGCAATCATCGGTGGGGCGGAGGGAATCGGCCGCGGCTGGGAGATGTTGACCGACTCGCAGACAGACACTCGCGGTGTCGCGGCCCCGGCCCTGTCCTGTGGCGCGGCCAAGATGGCTGCCCGCGTGACAGGAGCCTTTGCCCGGGTGCGCTATCAGTTCCGGGCCCCGATCGCCAGTTTCGAAGGCGTCCAGGCCTCCCTGGCGATGATCGCCGGTAATACCTATGCGATGGAGGCCACGCGCCAGCTCATACTGGCGGAAATGGACGGCGGAGGGCGCCCGTCGGTCGCCGCGTCGCTCGTCAAATACAACCTCTCCCAGCGCTGTCGCCAGGTACTGGACAACGCGATGGATGTGCACGCAGGGGCCGGCATCGCCATGGGGCCCGACAACCTGATCGGCGAGATTCACAAGTTCGCACCGGTCGGTGTGACCTTCGCCGGACCGGACATCCTGACCCGTGGGGTGACGACCTTCAGGCAGGGGGTCATACGTTGCCACCCCTGCCTGAAGGATGAGATCGAGGCAGTTTCAGGCAGCGGCAGCGCCGCGGTCGCCAGTTTCGACAAGGTCTTTGCCCGGCACTGCCGGTTGCTGGCGAGCAACCTGCTACGAACCCTGATCCTGGGATTGGCGGGTGCCAGGCCATCGCGGGAATGGAAACAGAAGCGCGGCCGAAAAAGATTATCGCGCCCCCTGACCAGGTTGAGTGCCGCCTTTGCCCTGACGACAGACGTCCTGTTGCTGACCCAGCGCGGTGCGATCCGCCAGCGCGAGCGCTTGTCCGCCCGAATGGCCGACGTGCTGAGCCAGCTGTACATCATCAGCGCGGCTAGCCGACTGTATGAGCTTGCAGGTCGACACGAGAGCGACCGGCTATTGCTGGAGTGGGTGGTGGCGGACTCTTTCCAGCGGGCCCAGCGGGCGTTCGACGCGGTCTGCCGAAATCTACCCGGCCGATTTCTCGGCCGCGTTCTCTGGCGCGTGTTGTTCCCGTGGGGTAAGCCATGGGCTCCGCCGCCTGACTCGCTGGACGCCAGTCTGTCAGATCTCGTGTCCGTGCCGTCCTCTGCACGCGATCGACTGACATCGGGAATCTACCTCCCGGTATCGGACGCGGAACCCCTTTCGAGACTGGAAACAGCACTGGGCAAGGTCACGATGACGGTCGAACTGGCGAACAAGCTCCGTACCGGCCAGGCGATGGAACTCGTCGGTGACGGACCGTTCGAGCAACGTATCGAGGCGGCCGTCGAAGGGCGGCTGCTCACGCCGGCAGAAGCGGAAGAGCTGCGTGCCGCTGAACAGGCGCGCCGGGATGCCCTGCGGATCGATGCACAAGCTGACGGTCCGGGCGCGACCTGATACCGGTCGCCGGGCATCGATCCGCGATGCCGGTTGTCACAGCAGCCCGCCCACCGTTGCGATCGCAAGCACCAGTGTCAGGCCGTAGATCGCTCCGATCGCCAGGACGCGGCTGTCCAGGTCCCAGGTTCGTTCGCGTTTTTTCATGGTGTCCACCCTCTGTCGGTTGGCGTTTTCGCGTCGATCCGCTGTACACCTACAAACTTGCATGTCGGTGCTCACGCGCGACTTACGAGCGAGACACAATTCACTTGCATTGCGATGGCTGCACCGTGTTCCGCGGTCAGGCAGACATGGAAGCGCGCAACGACGCGAGATGCCTTCCAATGTGCGGGCAGGCGGGCCTTGTAACAAACCTGTAAGTCGACAGTTAGGTTGCCGCGAACCCCGGATGTGATACCAAGGGGCTATAGTGAGTTAGGGAACCATCAAAAAAAGAGGTCGCAGCACGACCCGGTGGTTCCTGACCGGGAGAGCCATGTCGATGCAACGCCAGATCAAGGGAATCGCCAAGACCACGCGGCCGAACCTGTCCGGCGTGGTCGAGAGAAAGCGACTGTTCAAACGGATCGACGAGACCAGGCAGAAACCGGCGATCTGGATAAGCGCGCCCGCCGGCTATGGAAAAACCACGCTGGTTTCGGATTATCTGCAGCGATCGGGTGTCAATTGTCTCTGGTATCAGCTCGATCCGGGCGAGGGCGACCCGGCGACCTTCTTCTATTACATGGGACGATCCGTGGTCCCCGATGGCGACGACAATGCATCGCCCCTGCCAACGCTGGCGCCGGAATATCGTGGCGACCTCGGCGCCTTCTCACACCGCTATTTCCGCGAGCTGTTCGCCGGACTGACAACGCCCTTCGTCATCGTCCTGGACAACTACCAGGATGTTCCGGCGCATTCCAAATTCCATGACGTGATCCGCGACGGTTTGGCAGAGATCCCGGACGGTGGCACGGTGATCTTCATCAGCCGCGGCGACCCGCCGTCAGCGCTCGCCCGATTCCGGGCAAACCAGACGCTGGAGCTGATGGGCTGGGAAGACCTCAAATTAACGAGGGACGAGTCCGACGAGCTGGTACAGAAACGTCATCCCGAAATCGACGAGGAGGTGCTTGAGCAGGTCTACGCCAAGACGGAGGGCTGGGCCGCGGCGCTCGGGTTGATGATGGGACCCGCCCACCGCGGTGCCCTGGTGGGCGACACGCCGCTCGGTTCGGCGCCCCAGTCTGTTTTCGACTACCTGGCGGGAGAGATCTTCCGGGAGTTCGAACCGACCCTGAAGGACTTCTTGTTCAAGACGGCATTCCTGCCGCACTTTCCCGCCGACGTGGTCGAGGAGCTGACCGAGAACAAGCACGCGCGGCAAATCCTGCAACAACTGGCCGACGAGCATCACCTGATCACCACCCGTGAGGTGGACGGAGAGGTCGTCTTCCAGTATCACCCGCTGGTCCGGGACTTCCTGTTGAACCAGGCTCGGGAGTTGCTGAGCGCAGAGGAACAACAGCACCTCCAGCGTCGCGGCGCTGCCCTGATGGAGCGTGTAGGCCAGGTGGAAGACACTGTCACATTGCTGACGGAGACCGAGGACTGGGAAGATCTCGTCAGGGTCATCGGCAACCAGGCACAGAGCCTCGTGGACCAGGGTCGTGCAGAGACACTCGAGCGTTGGCTCGAGGACCTGCCGGACGAAGCCCTGGTGCGGGCGCCCTGGATGCTCTACTGGCTGAGCGTGTGTCGCCTGCCCACAGCGCCGAGGGAAAGCCGGCGCCTGTGCGAAAAGGCATTCGAGAACTTCTGCAAAGAGCCGGAGCGGGACGTCAGGGGAATCTATCTTGCCGCAGCCGGTGTCCTGGAAGCGATCCTGCATGATCAGGACGACCTGACACTCGCCGATCGCTGGATCGAGGAGATCCAGCAATTGAGAAAAGAGTATCCCGACTATCCGGATGAGGCTGTCGAGGCGCGGGTGACCTGCAACCTGTTCATGGTGATTGGTCTCCGACAACCGTTCCATCCGGATATCGAGGAGTGGGGCGAGCGCATTGCCCGTCTCTCGCGGCGCCAGGTAGAACCCGGCGTCCGGTTCCGTGTCGACCAGATCGCCGTCGTCGGGCTGATCTGGACGGGGCAGTTCGCCCAGGCTGCGGAACTGATCGACGGCATGCGCAGGCTCGCGCAATCGCCGCAGGTCTCGCCGTTGTTGCTGGCCACCCTCAGGTATGTGGAATCGCAGTACTACATGCTGACCGGCGATCGGGAACACTGCTTGCAGGCGGCATATGACGGGCTCGAGATCAGCGGGAAGCACGGGATCACGGTCTGGGATAACTCCATGCGGATTCATGCCCTGGCGGGTGCCCTGGCCGAGGCTGACTTCGAATCCGCCGACAAACTCACCGCCGAGCTGCAAGAGAGCGCCGGCACGATGACCCGGTTCGATCTTTTCCTGTTCACCTATTTCCAGGCCTGGCAGAGCATGCTGGGTCGCGACGTGGTGGACGCCTTTCACAAGCTGAAGACGGCACATCGCCTGGCGCGGGATCTGGGTGTCTATATCTTTGAGGTACTTTGCGAGATCTCGCTGGCCCAGGTCCTCATCGATTGCGGTGACTCGCGCAAGGCGGTCGATTACCTGAAACGCATCCGCCACAAGGTGGGCGGTATCCGCAACCGCTTGCTCGAGTTTACGAGCCTGATGGCATATGCACACTGCGCGCTCGAATTGGGGCGCGCGCAGTCAGGGCTAAACGCGCTGAAAGCGGCCCTCAGTCTCGGTCGCGAGAAAGGCTACGCGCACTTCCTGTGGTGGCAGCCGACCATCATGGCGGAACTGTGCGTTAGGGCACTGGCGGAGAGGATCGAGACCGAATATGCACGCTCCCTGATTCGCAAGCGCGGCCTGGTGCCGGAAGAGTCACCGCTCAGCATTCAGGGCTGGCCATGGGCCTTCCGTATCTACACGATCGGGCAATTCAACCTGGTCAAGAATGACGTGCCGCACGCCGCCGCCTCCAAGTCCCAGAGCAGACCCCTGGAACTCCTGCAGGCGCTGGTCGCATTCGGTGGGCACGACGTGGCGATCGACCGGCTGACAGATGCGCTCTGGCCGCGGATCGACAGCGACTATGCCCACCGGTCATTCAACACGGCGTTGCACCGCCTGCGAAAGACCCTGGGCAACGACAGCGCGCTGGTCCTCAAGGACGGGCGGCTCAGCCTCGAGGCGCGGCTTGTGTGGCTCGACACCTGGGCGTTCGAGCAGCTCGTGGAAGAGATCGAGCGTCTCTCGCGTGGCGATGACGGTGGTCTCAATGAGCCGATCGCAAAAGACCTGTGCGACCGGCTGTTCGAGTTCTACCAGGGGCCATTTCGCGGTGAGGGTGACGAGAAGTCCTGGGCCATCGGGGCAAAAGAGAAAATGCAGGTTCGATTCCATCGCGCGGTACTGGCGCTGGGGCGCTACTACGAGTCCCAGGGGCAGTATGATCATGCGGTCGATGTCTACGAGCGAGCGCTGGATGTCGATGTCCTCGCAGAGGGACTGTACCGGCAGCTGATGCTGTGTCACGAAAGCCAGGGCCACACTGCGGAAGCCATGGAGATCTTCAGTCGCTGCAAGCGTGCGCTGAAGGCCGGACTGGAATCCGAGCCATCCAAAGAGACTTGTCAGTTATTTGACAGGTTGGCCGGCTAGTTCGAAAGCGATATCGCCGTCCGTGGGTCGTGCTCTACAATGGGCCTGTCCAGCGGAACGGGTACAGCCTCTTGACCGACGTCAGCAATCTTCGTAGCGAGTACGTGAGGAGTTCCCTGCGGCGCAAGGACCTGGAGCCCGATCCGGTCCTGCAATTCGGGCAATGGTTCGGTGACGCGAGGGATGCAGGGTTGCCCGACTCCAATGCAATGGCGCTGGCGACCACCGGCGCCGACATGCAACCGTCAGTGCGTACGGTGTTGATGAAATACTTCGATGCTAAGGGTTTCGTGTTCTTTACCAACACCGAAAGCGCGAAATCCAGCGACATCGCTGATAACCCGCGTGTGGCCCTGATGTTCTACTGGCAGCCGCTGGAACGACAGGTGCGAATACGAGGTACAGCCGAGAAGATCAGCGTCAGCGAGACCCTACGTTACTTCGTCACCCGTCCGCGTGGCAGCCAGTTGGGGGCCTGGGTGTCCGAGCAAAGCCATGTCATCACGTCACGGTCTCTGCTCGAGGCAAAGCTGGACGAAATGAAGCGGCGGTTCGGCAAGGGCGAGGTTCCGTTGCCTTCGTTCTGGGGCGGGTATCGCGTGCACCCGGAGGAGATGGAATTCTGGCAGGGGCGTCGCAACCGCCTGCATGATCGATTTCTCTATCAGCGTGCGGGGGAAGACTGGGACATCCAGCGCCTCGCCCCCTGACCGGTCCCCGGTCAGGGCACCATCGTACGCCAGACCACTTGCCAGTTGTCCGCATCCTTTAAAAAGACGAGCAACTCTCCAGCGTCTTCGTCATAGGTCTGGCCATCGGTCTCGTATACGATTTCGTACCGATAGGTCGCGACGATGGTGTCGCCGAAGACATCGATTTCGGCGTCGCGGGGCGCAAAACTCTTGACATGCGTCTGCTCGTTGAATGCCTTGTAGCTCGCGATGCAGGCCTCGCGGCCATGCACCCTGGGCGCGGAACCCGGTGGTTGCACGACGATGTCCGGATGAAAAAACTTCTCCAGATCGTTCGGATCACCCTGTAGCCAGGTCGCGTTGATCCGGTTGATCAGGTCCCTGATGTCGTGGCAGATCTCGGTGACCTTGTCTTCAGCCAGCATGTCGATTTTCTCCAGATAGGCCCGGATCAAACAGCATAACCGAGATAGCCAGGCCGCGCTGCCCGTGGCTTTGGGGTTTCGGTCAGGGCCGGCGGCGGGAGTGACGACGCGCTTCGCGTTCCGAGAGGTAGTGATGCCAGAGCACCCGTGCCGCGACAGCCCGCCACGGTCTCCATCCCTCGGCCAGAGTTTCCATCTCCGAGGGCCGGGGTCTCGCGGACAGTCCCTTGACGTCCTTGATGGCGATCGCCAGCGCGAGGTCGCCCACCGGCCAGATATCGGGTCGTCCAAGCGCCATCAACAGATAGACGTCGGAGGTCCAGCGTCCTATGCCCGTCAGTCGTTCGAGCTCGGCACGGACCCGTTCCTCGGACATGACTGGCAAGGACTCGAGTGGCAGCTCACCGTCTCGCACGGCAGCTGCAAGAATCCGGCAATAGCGGGTCTTCTGGCGGCTGAATCCCATGCGCCTGAGAAGTTCATCATCGAGACCGAGAAAAGCCTCCGGCTCGAGACGGTCTATCTCTGCGAGCAACTTGTCGTAAGCGGCTTTGGCGGAGGCCAGCGACACCTGCTGCTCAAGGATGGTCAGCACCAGGGTGGGGAAGCCGGGCTCCCGCATCCACATCGGTGGTGGTCCATGATTCCCGACAACCGCGGCAAGATCGTCATCCATAGCCACAAGATGTTCGATCGCCTGGTCGAACGTCTCCCGTGTCAGCACTTCGACCGTGTGTCGCACTGTCGCCACCGGTTCAGATCGGGGAGTTGATGCGGATCCAGACAGCGCTGGCGCGCGCACAGACCGCACCGGACTCGTCATAGACTGCGGTGCCACAGAAGTGTTTGCGTCCCTCGACGCCCATCAGCCAGCCGGCAACGATGGTGTTCGCGCCGATCGCTACAGGTTTGTCGATCCTCGCCGTCAGTGTGCCCAGAACCAGCGGATCACCCGTCCGTTCGAATGCGGCGAAGGCACCGGGGCAATCCAATGCTGCCCACACGAAGCGACACGCGACCACTCCCGAGCCATCGTCCAGGGACGCGTCGGGGATCCAGGGCGAGAGGACAATCTCGCTGTCCGGGTTCGCACCGGCGAAGATCCGCAAACCGTCGCCGGGATCGCGGTCCGGACCGCAAACAAAGCACGACGGAAACCAGTGGTGGTCGAACCCGCTGTAGCATTTCGATCCGGTAATGGCAGCCTGTGGTGTTGGAGCGGGCGGCGTGTCCATTTCCAGCTCCGTCGGGCGCGCGCTTGCGACTACCTTGTCACCGTCCAGCAGGATCAAATTTCCGTCATCGTTCCAATCCAGTGCAAGGTCACGATCGAGCGGCGGCGGCGCACGCAGGCGGACCTCGGCGGTTGCGCCGATTTGCTCCGCCAGCAGGCCGCAGACATAGCCGCCATTTCCCGAATCGGGCGGCCCCCTGAAGCGCCTGTCGATGCGCAAGGTTTCCGACATATCTTCTTGTCCCCACCACGGTGCGACCGTCCCGCTGAACCACCAAGACTAGCAGGCCGGCGGCACTCGTCGAGCGCCGCATTACCGTTTCGTCGCTCGACGGGTGGGAAATAGGTTAAATTTCGCCTCTGGAATTGCGGAAAGGGTAAGTGCCATTGCGGGTAGGTATCGATCTGGGCGGTACTAAGATCGAGGGCGTCGCCCTCGACGCCGAAGGCGGCGTTGCCTGGGGACGTCGCATTGCGACGCCGCGCACCTACGAGGGTTGTGTCGACGCGATCCACGATCTGGTTCTGGAGGCGGATTCGGCGACCGGGGAGACGGCGAGTGTCGGCGTCGGGATCCCCGGCACGATTTCGCCGGTCACGGGTCTGGTCAAGAATGCCAACTCCACCTGGCTCATCGGCCACCCGCTGGACAAGGCCCTGTCGGAGCGACTGTCCCGGCCCGTGCGGGTGACCAACGATGCGAACTGCTTCGCGCTCTCTGAGGCGGTAGACGGGGCGGGCGCCGGCGCCGCCGTCGTTTTCGGCGTCATTATCGGGACCGGCGTCGGCGGCGGCATTGTCGTTAACCGCAAGGTGCTTGAGGGACCGCAGAAGATCGCCGGAGAGTGGGGTCACATGCCCCTGCCTTTGCCCACCGACGATGAACGCCCCGGGCCGGATTGCTATTGCGGCCGGCGGGGTTGCGTCGAGACCTTCCTTTCGGGCCCGGGGCTGGAGAGGGACTTCCGGAACGCGTCAGGTCGCGAGCTGACATCCCAAGAGATCGCACGAGCAGCGGGGGAGGGCGACAGCGAGTGTGTCGCCGCACTGGATCGCTATGTTGAACGTCTGGGGCGCGCCTTGGCGGTCGTGATCAACATCATCGATCCCGATGTCCTGGTCCTGGGCGGCGGCTTATCGAACCTGCCGGACCTGGCGGAGAAGGCCGAACGTGCGATCGTCCCCCACGTCTTCACCGACGAGGTCACCGCCATCGTGCGACGGAATCGACACGGGGATGCCGGCGGTGTGCGCGGAGCCGCCTGGCTATGGGGTGGCCCCGATACGCCCTGAGAGCAGGGCTGCAATCAAAGCGGCCAGTTCTCACTCTTCGATTTCGCCGGTGTCATCCACTCGGTGAGCTTGATCATCAGGAGGATGAAGCGGCCACCGAACGTCGGTTTGCCGGTCTCCAGGATCGCCTTGAGGTTCTCGGTGATGAAAGCGCCACCCTGGGTCATGTACTTCTCGGTCTTCGTACCGGCCGGGACGTTCTCATTGATCAGCGTGAACTCCGTCTGCCCATCGACTTCGCGCAGCTCGTAGGTCACCCGGCACTCCGGATCGTCGAACCCGGTGAACTTGAATGTGTGTGAATAGCGATAGGGCGGTTCGATTTCGACCACCGTCCCTGTCACCGCAGTGTACTTGCCGTTGGCACTCCGCATGCGGATGGGCGCACCGGGTTCGAGCCCCGGCGTGTCGCAACGCGAATTCCAGAAGAACGGCCGCGGCTTGTCGGTGCGCGTCAGTTCTTTCCACACTCTCTCGATCGGTGCGTCGATCATGACGCGGAAGACGGACTTGGTTGCCTGGTTCATGACGATAGGTCCTCTCGATTTCTTCCCCGCTCAGGCGCGATCAAATGCGTCGCGCAACCAGCCGGTCAACTCGGCGTCGACGTCGCCTGCGTCGCTCAGACGCACGCGGTGACTGACCATCGCGTTGAAGCTGCCGGACGCCTCGAGACGCCCGGTCGGGTCGACACCCTTCAGGTTGATACCCACATCGACGCGTGTCTTTGTCGAAGGCTGAATGAGAGCAAATTGCTTTTTTCTTCTTAGACTTACGTAGGTTTTCTTAGGTGATACTTCAAGATTGTCTCCAAAGCCGGAGATGGCATTGCAGAGAGCCTCGTAGATGGGGCGCAGGTCGGCTTTCGGTCCCGAGTACTGCGCATCGACGAGCTCGTCGCCACTGGCAGGGGCCTGTCCTTCTGCGCGGGATTTTTGGGCGATGAGATTGGCATAACCATGAGTGACGCCGTGGTCAGTCTTGAGCAGCTTGACGATCTCGCCGTGCTTTTCGAGTCCGGACACACGACACACTTCTATCCACTCCGCGAGCGATTTGCCGGTCTTCGCGGGCAGGTTGTCGATCATCGATTGCGCCATCTGTTCAGGGCTGCTTGCCATGGTCTTGTCCTCTCTGCTTGGTCTGTTACTTCGACTCTTCTGAATTGAACTTGATGTCCGTAAGGTGACTGGCCCAGTACGCACTGTATTCGTCTGTCCAGCGCTCGTAGATCATCTGGATCGGCACTGCATTGAAATAGAGCTCGCGGGAACGACCGTTCTTTCTCGAGATGATCAGGTTCGCTTCTTCCAGGATCCGCAGGTGCTTCATCACCGCGATGCGGCTCACGTCGAACCGGCGACACACGTCCACGACGCGACAACCGGGATCGTCCCGGACGATGTCGAGTATCTGGCGTCTCGCCTCACTGGCCAGCGCCTGGAAGACGGGGTTCATCGGGTCGGATTTCATAAGTAACCAAAAGGTTACCTATATGGGTGCGCGCGTGTCAAGTCCGGGAAGGGCCCGACAGGCGTGGTCGTATCAGCTGATGGCCTCTTCAGTTGCCCGGTGGATAACTGGTCACCGGGCAGTCAGAGTTCCTGTTCGTAGCGCAGGTAGGGTACCCGGCCGTATACATCGTGCAACTGGTTCGAATAGAACGGGTTGCCGACATTGAAGCTGGTCGGCGGATCCTCGTCGAAGATGTTGCGTGCGCCGACGACAAGCTGACCATTCCATGGCGTGGCATAGCCGACCTGCAGATCCCAGGTCGTCAGGTCGTCCAATGACTGGGTAAAGGTCGGGTCGAAGACGATGCTGGTGCTGGCGATGTAGTGACCGATCACGTTGGCGCTGAAGTCGCCGAGCGCCCAGTTGAGGCTGGCCGTCGCCCGGTCGGCAGGGTCGAAGAAGTCGGGATCGCGATTACCCTGCCCATCGCCGGAGTCCTGTTCGTACTCGTTGACGTGGGTCCACTGCAGATTGGTGCGGAAGTCACCGATGCGACCCAGCGTAAAGCCATAGCTGGCTTCGACATCGAACCCGTCCGTCTCGGTCGTGGCGATGTTGGTGTCGAAATTGTCGATCGTACTGATTCGTCCACTAGCGCTCCGGGTGACATTGCCAACCACGTCGCCGGTAGCCCCTGCCTGGCGCAGCCGAAACTCCTCGTTCACCTGCAGTTGGGTATCTGGTGTCGCGATCTCGTCCTCGAGCTCGATGTCATACCAGTCGAAGGACAGCGACAGGTCGTCCAGCGGGCTCCAGACGAAACCGGCGCCCCACTGGTTCGAGGTCTCGGCATCGAGGTCCCTGTTGCCGCCGCGTCTCACCAACGCGTCGGAGCCGGAACAGGCACTCGTGGGCGGGATTTGGTCCTGGGGCACGGCCGGGAATCCGGTATCCGGGTCCCCCAAAGGGTCCTGGGCGCAGCGAAAGCGATCGAGTACGAACCCCGGACCCTGTTCGATCGGCTGATAGAGCTCGATCATGTTGGGCGCGCGGAAGCCGTTGCCCCAGCTGGCCCGTATCATCAGGCTGTCGATCGGGCGGTAGGCCGCCGACATCTGGGGATTCAGGGTCGTACCGAAGTCGTTGTAGTCGTCGTAGCGGACGGCGAAACGCGTTTCGAGGCTGCTCAGTAACGGTATCGAAGTCTCCGCGAACAGAGACTTGACGGTCCGCGCACCCGAGGTGTCGCGACCGCCTCCCGAACCTGCGGCGTTGCCGGCGTTGGCCTGTTCATCGAGGTTGGATTCAAAATCGTCATCCCGATATTCGAAACCCATGGCCACCGGCACCGCGCCATTCTTCATCTGGAACGCATCGAAATTGAGCTGGCCGCTCACCGTCGCCACCCGGGTGCGGTTTTCGGTTGACAGCGATACCGCCGCTGCAGACTGTTGCGCGATCTGATCGGGACCGAAGCGCGTGTTGACCTGGTACAGGTCGAGAGCGCCACTGTCGAGGTCTCTCTGCAGGAATGGCAGCAGTCCGAACCCCGAACCGATATCGTTGACCGTCTGCTGGCTCCAGTGCCCCGCCAGTTCCCAGTCCATTCCGCCGAGCCAGTCGACGGTACCCTGGACGCCTGCCAGGTAGTCGACCAGCGTGTCTTCCGTCGTCGTTGCCCGGAAACCACCCGGGATGTTGCGATAGAAAATGGTCAGATCGAAGGGACCGTCGACCTGGGTGTCGCCGATGCCATCGCCATCGGTGTCCGCCATCACGGACTGGCCAGCGAACGCCTGACCGTCGACATTGGTTTCGCCGGGTATGGTGGGGTTATTCGGATTGTCCTGGCCCAGGAACGGGAACGGGACGAATGGCGTTGGTGCGTAGCGACCAAAGGATTCGTTGTAGGTGAAGGTGCCGCGCGCGAAGAAACTGGTCGTCTCGTTGACGTCGTAGTTGGCGTTCAGGAAGAAACTCTTGGTGTCGCTCTCCGCCTCGTTGGCCGCCACACCGGCGTAGTTGTAGCGGCAACGACCCTGTCCACCGGGGGACCCGAATGATTGCAGCACGGATGCTGGAAACAGTGGGTCCGTATTCAGGTTCTGCGGACAGACTGGATCAGGGAACAGGCCGACGGATAGGAAGGTGGGCAGCAGGGTGTCAGGGATGTCATCGCCGTCCGTGTCCCGGAACGCCATCGCCGGGTTGCGTGGATCGTTGGTCGAGAGATACGCGAAATAGCTGCCCGGGAAACCGAAAGACGACAAACCGGTTGCCGAGAAACTCCTGTCCTGGTTGAACATGATGTCCTTCTGCTCAGCGCTGAAGCCGAAGGTGATGTTGCCCTTGGCGCCGCTGACGCCGCCGACGATACTGTAGGCGTCCTCGTCGCCGCCGGTCTGGGTCGGCCGACCGATATCGTAGGTCAGGGTCATGCCCTCGTAGTCGGTACGGGTGATGATGTTGACCACACCACCGATGGCGTCCGAGCCATAGATCGCCGAGGCGCCCTCGCGCAGGATCTCGATACGCTCGACCGCCGCGAGCGGGATGGTGTTGAGGTTGGCTGAGGCGCCTGCGTCAAGGGTCGGTGAGCCGGAGATGCGGCGGCCATCCAGCAATACCAGGGTGCGCTGGCTACCCAGCCCCCGCAGGCTGATGCCGGCCTGGGACTGCGCACTGGAACCGGAGCGCTGCTTCGCGGATCCGAAGGTGTTGTAGGTCTGCGATCGCAATACCTCCGACAACTGTATCTTGCCGGTCGCGTCGATTTCTTCGCGGGAGATGACAGTGACCGGGGAGGGGCCTTCGATGTCGACCCGCTTGATCCGCGAGCCGGTAACGGTGACCTTCTCCTGGATGGCGCGTTCTTCCTGCGCATGGGCAGGCGCTGCGACACCGGCGACAAGTGACGAGGTAAGGCCTGCCGTAATCGCTCGGCACACGCCATCCCTGACAGGATTCGGCTTGGACACTGTCCCTTCCCCTTGCAGCTTTTCGCTGCGTCACCGGCTCAATTGGTTCTTATTAACCGTCGCGACCGTCTACGACGGCAAACCAGTGTTTGTCAAAAGCTTCCCGCAGGTCCGGAGTCTTGTCAAATGGGCGTCGTTGACCAGATTCGGCCTGCAGGCAGTACTGGATTCCAAGTGTAGTCGCCTGCGTACGAAGTTGCGGAGCAGAATCGCATAACCTCAGTCAAGCAATCTCCCTGTCGTTCCGACCAAAGGGGATGCATCTGCGGCCAAGCGTGCTAGCGACCACTACACCCTGCCTTCGCCGTAGAAGAGGGTCACTGCGTGCTGCGCTTCGGCGAAGAACAGCCAGCGTTCGATGAGCACGCCGACGAGGCCGCAAAGCATGCCGAAGGACAGCATGCCGACCTGGATGATGCCGGTCGGTATCGTCCCGAATATCATCAGGATGGCGGGCACCATCGCGCCCATCCGCAGCGCGATCTTGCGCAGGCGGATCGCGTGTTTCCTCGCGATGGTGTAGCCCATCTCTTGCAGCACGAAGTTGTCAGAGGTGTGCGGCGCCTCGAGTTGTCTTACTTCACCGAAGTGGCCGAGCCCCGTCGCCGTGCCACTCGTGCTTGTTCCTTGCCGCTTGTCGATCCAGGTCCAGTAGCCCCACTTGATCGACCAGGCCAGCAACACGGCAAGCAACGCTTCCATCAACAGCATCTTGTCAGCGCCGTCCGACACGGCTGCAGCGACGAGGAATATCAGGCCGCCACTCGCGATCGCCAGCGCGAGATAAGCGGGCACCACCCAGGCGTTGTGCCAGCGCGGGATCGGTTTCAGCGAGGCGTAGATCATGCCGGTACAGGCGACCGTAGCGACCGACGTCAGGATCGTGCCGACGGCCGCCACTGTCACGATGCTCGCCGGCAATCCTTCCAGCCAAAATCCGGCCGTGAAACACGTCAGGAACGGGTAGGACAACACGGCGGCCACACCCTCGCGGCTCAGCCAGGAAGTACGCCACTGACTGAAGGCGCGCCAGGCGCGCTCCGGTCGGCCAAGGTGGAATGTGGAAGACAGCAAGCCGAAGGTGATCAGGATCAGGCCGGCGACACCGGCACCGAGACCAATGTGAGGTTCGATCCGCGTGATCCCGAACAGGTGCGTCGACGCCAGCCACAGGAAAAGACCGTAGCCCGCACCTGTGGCGCTGCTGAAGAAGATGACGGAGTAGGCCGGATGCATCGCGATTTTTCCTAGCGCGACAGCACGCGATCGACCCAGCCAAGGAAACCGCTCTCGTTGGTGGGCGCTTCCGATTTCGGTAGCCGATCGGGTGCGCCCGTCGCATCCGCCGTCGTCTTGCGGGGGCGCGGTGGCAGGTATTTGTTGACTGGTTGGTAGCCGGATTCGGGCATCAGGTCGTAACCACCGCGCCGCTCGACCAGTTTGGATATGTCTGAATCCGGATCGCCCAGGTCGCCGAAGTGCCGTGCGTTCGTCGGAC
>CAJIAD010000290.1_pt1 | contig 14573 bp, 10 predicted proteins | sample 9198981 | NCBI WGS metagenome assembly CAJIAD01 (sample SAMEA7708274, study PRJEB35096) | sediment metagenome | biome: marine neritic benthic zone biome [ENVO:01000025]; feature: sediment [ENVO:00002007]; material: shallow marine sediment [ENVO:03000034] sea grass bed [ENVO_01000059] ...
CTCTACGTCGGCCGCGCTGATCGCACACTGCCCCCATACCTCCGTCAGGCTGGCCAGCTCCCTTCGAACGTTGTCCAGTTTGTCCGGATCGGAGATCTTTTCCGACTTGATCTGAAGGATGGTCAACTTATCGACGAGTTCGCCGATCGAAACCGGGATGATGGGTCGATTCATAGTTTGATCCGCCACTTCATTCCATAGTTGGTCACTGGATAGCCAGGATAATCCTAGCTCAGCACCGACTGTACTACCTGCAGGGTCACGGCCATGCACCGTTCACAAAGTTTCTGCCGCAAATGCGTCAAGGCGTTCGATAACATCATCGACCTCGACAAGATCCATCACACCGGGCCGCTCTATTTTCGTACCCCATGGAATCTCAGCCGCTGATTTTCCGAGATACTGTCGCGCAGCTGCGTCGTAACGATCAACACACCACTGTCGACTGAGGTAAGGGCCGCTTCGTTGCGGATTGCTGGCGGCATGCAAGCCGATCACCGGCGTCCCGACGGTCGTAGCCATGTGCATCGGACCCGAGTCCGGCGTGATCAGGAGCTGGACCCGGGAGAGTGTAGCCAGCATATCCTTGATCGTGTCCTTGCCGATCAGGTTTCTGACTGGGTGGCGCATGGCGCGTTCTATCTCCTCGCCCGCCCGCAATTCTGTCTCGCTGCGTCCACCGCATAGCACGACGCGGAACCCAAGCTGCTCGATGGCATGGTCCGCAACCCGGGCAAAACGTCGGGGCCGCCAGTTGCGATACTTGTGCCGCGAACAGGGATTGATGACGACAACGGGACCGTCCTTGGGCAACGATCTGTCTGCATAGGACCAAGATGCTTCCGGGATCGGGATGTCCCATCGCATTTCACGATGCGCGACCCCCAGGGTCTGGGCGAAACTGAAATAGCTGTCCTGCACATGCTGCCGATCGCCCGTCGGGATCCGCTGATTGACGAACAGCCCGTGCAGGTCTTTTGAGCGCTGAGGATCATATCCGAGTCGCACTGGCGCGCGGACCATGCGACTGGCGATGTTGGACCGCATCGAGAACTGGGCATGCATCAGGACGTCGAATCGCTCACTTGCCAGTTGGCGACGCAAATCGACAAGCGAACGCCAGCCGCGCGTCTTGTCGAAGCGTACGAAGCGAATGCCCTCCAGATCGCCCAGAAGCCGGTGCTCCAGACTCCCAAGACACCAGGTGATCTCTGTCTCCGGCCACTGGGCCCGGATACTCCGGACCACGGGGACCATGTGGCAAACGTCCCCCAGCGCCGAGAAACGCAAGATGAACAAGCTGGCGGGTGCCTCCTGCAATGGCAAAGATTGTCTCGTCATAGTCGAAGACCCGCCGTTTGGTGTAGCGATTCTATCGCCCCGACACCGTGTGGGCACAGCTGTTCATAACATTCTCTATCAGGCGGGCTTCGGCTAGAATGGACCGTTCCGGGCCGAGAGGGGCGGCTCCTGTGTTCCTCCCGGCAGAATCGGGACACTCACCGTCACTACGGCGTGTCCCGGCGCGATCAGAATCGAGACCAGTCCATCTGTACGCCTGCCATGAGCAAGACGTTAAAAGAACGATACGAATCGAGCCCTCTTTTCGGTGGGAATGCGCAGCTCGTGGAGCCACTCTACGAGCAGTACCTGGCGGACCCAGCATCGGTGCCGGAGGCCTTCCGTTCCTACTTCGACGCTATCGCTGATCCGAGTGGCGAGACGCCGCGCGGACCGGTGGAGGAAGCCTTGCGATTGTCGGCCAGGCGACCGGTGTCCACCGTCGCGGCAGCACCGGCCGAGCTTTTGCAGAAAGAGATGGGGGTCCTGCAGCTGATCGAGGCATACAGGCTTCGCGGACACCTGCTCGCGGACCTCGATCCTCTCGATCTCGTAAAGCCCGAGCGACCACCTGAACTGGATCCGGCAACCTATGGACTGTTGCCATCCGATTTCGACACCGAGTTTGCCGTGCCCCACCTCGGTGACCGCGTCACGATGCCGCTAAGGGAAATTCTCGAGCGTCTGGAGGAGATCTATTGCGGCACGATCGGCGCGGAGCTGGCGCACATAACATCCGCCGAAGAACGATTCTGGTTACAGGAAAGATTCGAATCCGCTGTGGCCGGCCGTGGCATGACCGAGGAAGAGCGCAAGAACATTCTCCTGCAGCTGACGGCGGCTGAGGGGATCGAGCGTTACCTGCATACCCGGTATGTCGGTCAGAAGAGATTCTCTCTGGAAGGTGGCGAGAGCCTGATACCTCTCCTTTATGACCTGATTCAACACGGCGGTGCAGCAGGACTCCGGGAGATCGTGATCGGTATGGCCCATCGCGGGCGTATCAACGTCCTGGTGAACGTGATGGGCAAGTCCCCCGACGAACTCTTCTCCGAGTTCGAGGGTAGTTTCGACCTCGATTCAAGATCGGGATCGGGTGACGTGAAATACCACATGGGTTTCTCGTCAGACATGCCAACGCAGGGAGGCGAAGTGCACCTGGCGCTGGCCTTCAATCCATCACATCTGGAGATCGTGAACCCGGTCGTCGAGGGATCGGTTCGCGCGCGACAGGATCGTCGGGGCGACGACGAAGGCAAGCAGGTGATGCCGGTACTGATTCACGGCGACGCGGCCTTCGCGGGTCAGGGCGTCGTCATGGAAACGCTTCAGATGTCACAGGTCCGGGGTTTCCGCACCGGTGGAACAGTACACGTCATTATCAACAACCAGATCGGTTTCACGATAAGCAACCAGGATGACTCGCGCTCCACGCACTATTGTAGCGACGTCGCCAAGATGATTGAGGCGCCGATTTTCCATGTTAACGGGGATGACCCGGGCGCCGTCGTACTGGTGACAAGGCTCGCGGTGGATTATCGGGAGAAATTCGGCAAGGACGTGGTTGTCGATCTTGTTTGCTATCGGCGACATGGACATAACGAGGCCGATGAGCCGGCGGCCACCCAGCCAATGATGTACCAGGAGATCCGGCGGCGGCCCACGGTGCGAAAACAGTACGCGGACAGACTCGTCGGGCTCGGGGTGATCGGTGAGCAAGAAGCCGACAAGCTGGTTACCGCGTATCGGGACGGTCTGGACAATGGTCAGGTTGTATCGCGACCCGTGCCTGGAACGGGCGGCAACGAATTTACCGTGGACTGGAGCCGCTACCTCGCTGAGAACAGAGGCAAGCCGGTTGTCACAGCCATTCCTGAAGACCGGGTAGCGGAACTCGCTGCGAAGATCGTGACCGTACCGGATGACATAAAAATGCATCCGCGCGTCGCGCGAATCATGGCGGACAGGAATCGGATGGTCGCCGGCGAATTGCCAATGGACTGGGGTTTTGCGGAAACACTATCCTACGCCACCCTGCTGACGGAGGGTTTCGCGATCCGCCTCACCGGCCAGGACAGCGGTCGCGGCACTTTCTTTCACAGGCATGCGGTTCTGCATGACCAGACGGGCAAGGACCCCTGGTTGCCATTGCGCAATCTTGCGGATGACCAATCGGACTTCGAGGTTATCGACTCCTTGCTGTCAGAAGAAGCTGTACTCGGCTTCGAATACGGCTACGCGACGACCGATCCGCGGACCCTGGTGATCTGGGAAGGCCAATTTGGCGACTTCGTGAACGGGGCGCAGGTCGTTATCGACCAGTTCATCAGTTCCGGAGAAGCGAAGTGGGGCCGTCATTGCGGGCTCGCGCTCTTCTTGCCACATGGTTACGAAGGGCAGGGTCCGGAGCACTCCTCGGCACGGCTAGAGCGCTTCCTGCAGCTTTGCGAGGAAGCCAATATGCAGGTGTGCATCCCGTCGACGCCGGCGCAGATATTTCACCTGTTGCGACACCAGATGCTCGGTGATTTCCGCAAGCCGCTCGTCGTTTTGACCCCCAAGAGCTTGCTGCGACATAAGCTCGCGGTATCGCCCATGGAAATGCTGAGCAAGGAAGGATTCAGGGAGTTGATTCCCGAGTCGGAAGCACTCGAACCCGGGGCGGTGAACAGAGTTGTCTTTTGCAGCGGCAAGGTCTACTACGACTTGCTCGAAGCGAGAGCGGAGGCCGACCGCAAGGATGTCGCACTGGTTCGGCTCGAGCAGCTCTATCCGTTCCCCCAGGCCATGTTCGATCAGACGATCGCCGGCTATGCAAATGCCAAGGACATCGTATGGTGCCAGGAAGAACCCAAGAACCAGGGCGCCTGGTACCAGGTCAGACACCATTTGCAGGAGCCCTTGGCGCAGGGCGATCACCTGCTCTACGCGGGACGCCCGGGGGCTGCAGCACCCGCTGCCGGCTAGCACCAGTTGCACGTTCAACGACAGAAAGATCTTGTCGCGGAGGCGCTCGGGACAACCGGCATTGTTGAGCCCGGCACCGAGGCCAGTACAGCAACCAGAATCAGGGAAAAAGCATGAGTATCGAAGTCAAGGTGCCCCAATTACCCGAGTCTGTGGCGGATGCCACGATCGTCGGCTGGCACAAAGGTCCGGGTGATACCGTCGAGCGCGATGACAATCTGGTTGACCTTGAAACAGACAAGGTCGTGCTCGAGGTGCCTGCGCCTGCCTCCGGCATTCTGTCCGAGATTCGGGCAGAGGATGGCACAACGGTGACCAGCGGCGAGATACTCGCAGTGCTTGCCGAGGGTGCAGCCGCTGCCCCGGCGGATTCCGCCGGCGAGGCCGAGCCCGCAACGACAGAATCAGATGTTGTTGCGGTGGCGGAATCAGATGATGGCGAGCAACGACTCAGCCCGGCTGTTCGGCGACTGGTCGAAGAGCATGGTCTGGACATCGGGCAGATCCCGGCGACCGGCAAGAATGGTCGGGTGACGAAGTCGGATGTCCTGCAGTTCATCGAATCCGGCCGCGCTGTCCGGCCGGAATCGCCTGCGCCGGATGCAGCGGCCGCAAAGGCACCGGCAGGTTTGCGATCGGAGCGTCGTGTTCCCATGACCCGGCTGCGCTCGATGATCGCGAATCGCATGGTTGAGGCTCAGCAAGAGGCCGCAATTCTGACTTCCTTCAATGAGGTCGATCTTACCGAGGTCATGCGGCTGCGGAAGAGCTATCAGGAGAAATTCGAGAAGACATATGGTGTTCGGGTTGGATTCATGTCGTTCTTCGTCAAGGCAGCTATCGAGGCATTGCGAAAATTCCCGGTGGTGAACGCGGCCGTGGAAGATGGGGACATCATCTATCACGATTTCTACGACATCGGTATTGCGGTCTCGACCGAAAGAGGCCTGATGGTGCCGGTACTGAGAAATGCCGAATTGATGAGTTATGCAGATATCGAGAGTGCCATCAAGGAGTTTGCGTTGCGCGCGCGGGACGGAAAGATCACGCTCGAGGAACTTACGGGCGGCACTTTCAGCATCACGAATGGTGGGGTGTTTGGTTCCCTGATGTCGACACCGATCCTCAATCCGCCCCAGAGCGCCATTCTCGGCATGCACAAGATCCAGGAGCGGCCGATGGTGGTCGACGGTGAGGTGCGTATCCGGCCCATGATGTACCTGGCGATTTCCTATGATCACAGGATCATCGATGGCCGCGAAGCCGTCCAGTTCCTGGTGAGCATCAAGGAATCTCTCGAAGACCCAGCGCGGTTGATGCTCCAGGTCTGAATGTTGAACATGCGGCCGGTCGCCGACGGCGCCGGCGGAATCCATCTAGGGGAAAGAAATGAGTGACAACTTCGACGTGATCGTGATCGGTGGCGGTCCCGGGGGATACGTCGCCGCAATACGGGCGGCACAGAACGGAATGAACGCAGCATGTATCGACAAATGGGTGAACAGGGATGGCAGCCACGCCTTTGGCGGGACCTGCCTGAACGCCGGATGCATACCGTCGAAGGCTTTACTGGAAAGTTCGGAACTCTTTCATCGGGCGAATGGTGAGTTCGCCAAGCACGGAATCCAGGTGTCCTCGGTGGCCATGGATATCGCGGCGATGCAAAAACGCAAGGACGGGATTGTCGGTCAGCTGACCGGCGGTATTGAGGCGTTGTTCAAGGCGAACAAGGTGACCGGGCTGAAAGGCAGCGGTCGTTTCCTCGGCGACGGACAGGTCGAATACACCTCCGATGAGGGTGAGAAACGGTCGTTGAGCGCCACCCATGTGGTGCTGGCCTCGGGATCAGAACCCGTTGAGCTGCCGATGCTGCCATTCGACAACGACACTGTTGTCGACTCCTGGGGCGCCCTGGATTTCGAATCGGTTCCCGAACGGATCGGTGTCATCGGCGGCGGAGTGATCGGCTTGGAACTTGGCAGCGTCTGGCAGCGGCTGGGTGCCCAGGTCACGGTCATTGAAGCGATGGAGGATTTCCTGTTCATGGCGGACCGACAACTGGCCAAGGACGCATTGCGCCAGTTCAAGCGCCAGGGACTCGATATCCGCCTGGGCGCGATGGTCAAGGGCGGCGAGAAGAGCGGGGAGGCGTTCACGCTAACCTATGAAGACAAGAGCGGTAGCCAGGAAATCACCGTTGACAAGGTCATCGTGTCGGTTGGCCGTCGACCCTATACGGATGGATTGCTGGCCGACGATTGTGGCGTCAAGCTTGACCAGAAAGGTTTCATTGAGGTCGACGCGGAATGCCGCACAGGCGTACAGAATGTCTGGGCAATCGGTGACGCCGTGCGGGGTCCGATGCTTGCCCACAAGGCGTCGGAAGAGGGCGTGATGGTAGCTGATCTGATGGCCGGAGAAGTCGGTGAGGTCAACTACGAGGTGATCCCGTCGATCATCTACACCGCGCCGGAGATCGCATGGATAGGCAAGACTGAGGATGAGTTGAAGGCTGCCGGAACCCGCTACAAGGTGGGCAGCTTTTCCTTCGCCGCCAACGGGCGCGCGAAGGCAATGGAGCAGGCGGCAGGCATGGTCAAGATCATCGCATCAGAAGCCGACGACCTGATCCTGGGCGTTCATATCCTGGGACCGCTGGCAGGTGAATTGATCGGCGAGATGGTACTCGGCATGGAATTCTCGGCCAGCGCCGAGGATATCCAGCGAACCATCCATGGCCACCCGACCCTGTCGGAGGCGATTCACGAAGCGGCTCTTGCCGTGGACGGTAGAGCCATTCACGCGATCAACAAATAACGGGTCTCGGATCTGTTCAGCCTTTGCGCTCGACTGAGTAGACGTTCGACAGACTTCCGATCTTGTGGATGAGGCGGCTGAGTTGATCGAGGCCGGTGATCGACAGGGTCATCTCGATGATGGCGGTATGGGTCCGCTTGTCCGTTCTTGTGGTATTGGCGAGGATGTCGACGTTTTCGTCCGCCAGCAACATACTGATGTCACGCAGTAACCCGCGCCGATCATAGGCATCGACCCGCACGTCGACGATGAACCCCGATCTCTTTTGCACTCCCCAATCGACGGTGATGCTGCGCTCGGGATGCTGGTTCTGCAGGCGCAGGAGGTTGTGGCAGTCGGATCGGTGCACGCTGACGCCTCGACCCTGAGTGATATAGCCGGAAATCGGCTCGGGTGGGACTGGTCGGCAACACCGAGCCATGTGGGTCATCAGTTCACCGATACCGGAAACGATGATGCCCTCCGATTGCTTCGCCTGCCTGGCCGTTCGCCGCGACAGCATGCCGGTTTGCAGCTCGTCTGCCACCGGCCTGGCTCGCTCGATCGCATGCGAGACCGCGGCCAGGGAGACGTCGCCTGCGCCAACGGCCTTGTAAAGGTGATCGACGGACTCCTGGCTGAAACGGGCCGCCAGTTCCTTGAGATCGGGCTTGATGCCGAGTTTCTGGAACTCCCTTTCCAGCATCGACTTGCCCTGACGCTTGTTGACGTCCTGGTCCATCCGGCGGAACCAGTTTCGAACCTTGCCACGGCTCCTGGGCGACGCCAGGTAACCCCGCTGCGGGATGAGCCAGTCGCGGCTTGGTTGCGCCGAACGTGAGGTGATGATTTCCACCTTGTCGGCATTACCCAGCTTGTGAGTCAGCGGCACCATCCGACCGTTCACCCTGGCGCCGCGCGTATGATGGCCGACCTCGGTATGAACGTGATAGGCGAAATCGAGTGGTGTAGATCCGGCCGGCAGGTCCACGACATCGCCATCGGGAGTCACGGCATAGACCCGGTCGTCGAAGATCTCGGCCCGCAATCGCTCCACGAACTCGCGATCACTTTCTGCCTCCTCGGATGGCTCGATCAGCTGCCTTAACCAGTTGATCTTGCGCTCGAAAGCAGGATCCGACCCGCTACCTTCCTTGTATTTCCAGTGCGCAGCAACGCCTTTCTCCGCGTGCTCGTGCATTTCCCTGGTTCGTATCTGGATCTCCAGCGGTTGCTCGCCGGGACCAATCACCGCGGTGTGCAACGAACGGTAGAAATTGCCCTTCGGATTCGCAATGTAATCGTCGAATTCACCCCTGATATAGGGCCAGTTGCCATGAACCAGTCCCAACACGGTGTAGCAGTCGGCGATGCTGTCGACCAGGATGCGCACCGCACTCACATCGAAGATCTCGTTGAGTCCGACATCTTTGCGTTTCATCTTCCGCCAGATGCTATAGATATGCTTGGGCCGTCCGGCGACGCTCGCGCGGATGCTTTCTGTCTCCAAGCTTGTCTTCAGCCAGTTGATGACCGCGCTGATGCGACTCTCGCGTTCCTCCCGGCGCTCCTGCAGACCGATCGCAATGTCCCTGTAGGTTGCCGGCTCCAGAAAGCGAAACGCCAGGTCCTCGAGTTCCCATTTCAGGTGCCAGATACCCAGCCGATTGGCAAGCGGCGCAAAAATCACCTTGGTTTCCATCGCAGCGCGTTGTTGCACCTCCACCGATTGGGTCTTGGCGGCGCGCATTCGCTGCAGCTGATCGGCCAGTCTCACGGTGACAAGCCGCACATCGGCGACGATCGCCAGTAGCATCTTGCGCAGCGTCTCCGCCTGGGCTGATGGCAGGTGCTTTTCAGGCGTCCACTGGGCCGGCAGCCCGAAGGATCCGAGTCGGACCAGTTCTTTCACCTGCTTGCGCGCTTCTTGGCCGCAGGTCTCCTCGATTTCCGTCTGACTGATCAACCCTGCAGCGGAAAGCGGGTATAGCTTCGCGGCAGCCAGGGTATCCGGATCGGGCGCGAGCTCCTTCAGGATCGTCGCCAATTCGGCTGATCTTTTTCGTGCTTGCGTGGCTTTTTCGGATTCCGGTAATCCCTCGAGCAGGGTCATTGCCCGCTCGAGCACAGCGCTTGGAGTCAGCCCGGTATTTTCAGTTTCTGCAGAGGTCACTGGTTTGTCTGTGCGTGGACCCAAGATGCCGTTATCATACGCGCCCAACTCCCCCATGTTGGTGTGCTCAGGGTAATTTTCAATGCCAGTACGATTGTTTTCGCTCATCTTCTTCTTGTTGGTCGCCCAGCTAGCGACGGCCGCCGAGGTGGATCTCAACCTTAACGCTGACGCGGTCAGATTCACGATCGTGTCGCCGCCGGTCAACGGCAACCTTCTACTGGATGCTTCATGGATGCATCACAACGACAACGGCGATGTGGTCAGCGTTGGCGCGCATGTGAGCGGCCTTGCCGCGCCAGGTTCCAGCGCGCTGACAGCCGGACTCGGGGGGCGGCTGCACTGGACGAGCCGGGACAAGGGCCGCAATGAGGACGGCACGGCCTTCGGCGTTGGTGGTTTCCTGAAATATACCTTGCCGGCATATGACAGGGTCTCCTTCGGCGGCCAGGCCTACTATGCGCCGAGTGTCTTGTCCTTCGGGGATGCGGAGAAGTTCTACGACATCGGCCTCTGGGCCGGCTACTCAGTGATCAGGGACGCCGATGTCTACGTCGGATTTCGACACATGAAAACAGAATTCGACGGTGACGGGACCGTGACGATGGACAACGGTTTCCACGTTGGTTTCCGGGCCCGATTCTGATCTGATCCTCCGGCAATAGCGATAGACGCCTCTGGCGCGGCGCGAGTAATATGACTGCCGGGTGGCCGGTGTGCCTGCGGCGTGACAGGCTCGGCCGGAAGCACCGACTCTCCAGGACAAGTACGTACTATGGCAGGACATAGCAAGTGGGCGAATATCAAGCACCGCAAGGGCGCCCAGGATAAGAAGCGCGGCAAGATATTTACCAAGCATATCCGCGAGATCACAGTTGCCGCCAAGCTGGGCGGATCGGACGCTGGCTCGAATCCGCGCCTGCGGATCGCAATCGAGAAGGCACGCTCGGAGAGCGTGCCCAAGGACACCATCGAGAGAGCCGTCAAGCGCGGCGCCGGGGAACTCGAGGGGGTCGATTACGAGGAGATCCGATACGAAGGCTATGGCCCCGGCGGTGCGGCAGTCATGGTGGACTGCATGACGGACAACAAGAACCGCACGGTCGCGGAGGTTCGTCACGCCTTTACCAAGTTCGGTGGCAACCTGGGATCGGACGGTTCGGTTGCCTTTCTGTTCAATCACTGTGGCGTCATCAACTTCGAGGGCGGCGCGGATGAAGAATCGGTGATGGAGCATGCGCTGGAGGCTGGCGCTGAAGATGTTCTTACCAACGATGATCATTCCATCGATGTCATCACTGCGGTAGCCGATTTCGAAACGGTCCGGGATGCCCTTCAGGCCGCCGGCCTGGAAGTGGCGTCCGCCGAAGTCACCATGCAGCCGACTACGATGGCTCAACTCGACGAGACGCAGGCAGGTACGATGCTCAAGATGCTGGACGCGTTCGATGACCTCGACGATGTACAGAATGTCTATACCAACGCGGACATCACGGACGAAATCCTGGAAGCGCTGAATGGGACATAGCGTCCGCATACTCGGTATCGACCCGGGCTCGCGTGTTACGGGTTACGGGCTCGTGACGAGCAGCGGCAGCGATGTGACCTATCTGGCAAGCGGCAATATCAAGACCGGGCAAAAGGATTTCAACGAAAGACTCCGGGTGATATTCGAAGATACCCGCCAGATCTTGGCCGAGCACGCACCGGACGAGATCGCCATCGAGAGGGTCTTCGTACATAAGAACGTCGATAGCGCGCTGAAGCTGGGTCACGCCAGGGCGGCAGCGATCTGTGGCACCTTTCAGCGCGATCTGCCGGTCAGCGAGTACTCGCCGCGTCAGATCAAGCAGGCAGTGACAGGATCCGGGGCCGCGGCCAAGGAGCAGGTGCAGCAGATGGTGCTCCGGATTCTCGAACTCACCGGCAAGGTCCAGTCGGATTCGGCGGATGCTCTGGCAGTGGCGATCTGTCATGCTCACATGCGCACCGTCAATCGACTGACTTCGCCGGGTGCGGCGACCAGGAGCGTGGTGTGATCGGATTCCTCAGGGGCAAACTGGCAACCAGGCAAGCACCAACCCTGGTGATTGACGTCAATGGGGTCGGCTACGAACTGGAAGCCCCGATGTCGACTTTTTACGAGTTACCCGACATTGGCGCGGAGCTGACACTCCTGACGCACCTGGTGGTCCGTGAGGATGCCCAGGTGTTATACGGCTTCCTTTCGGAAGAAGAGCGGATGCTGTTTCGCAGCCTGCTGCGTGTATCGGGAATCGGGGCCAAGATCGCATTGGCGATCCTGTCGGGAATCAGCGCAGACGGTTTCGCGCATTGCGTGCGGACGCAGGATACCGCGACGCTGATCAAGGTGCCGGGTATCGGCCGCAAAACCGCGGAGCGCCTCATTGTCGAGATGCGAGACCGGATCGATTCGACAGGGGAAAGTGGCGCAGCGCCGGCCGCTGTTGCAAGCGTGAGCTCTAAACCTGTGGAGGAGGCCTTTGGCGCTCTCGTCGCATTGGGCTACAAACCAGCTGAAACGACAAGATTGTTGCAGGGCATCGATGCTTCAGGGCTCGGTGCGGAGGAGATTATCCGCCTGGCGCTCAAAGGCGCGGTAAAGTAGGGCATTGTAGGAACCGAGTCGGGAACTGAATCATGCTGGAACAGGATCGTCTGATCTCGGCTGACAGTAAGGGCGAGGATGCGCTGATAGAGAAGGCGATCCGTCCTCGACTGCTCGAGGAATATGTCGGTCAGCCCGGCGTCAAGCGCCAGATGAAGGTTTTCATCCAGGCGGCGCGGCAGCGCGGTGAAGCGCTGGATCACGTGTTGATCTTCGGTCCGCCGGGACTCGGGAAAACGACTCTGGCGCACATCATCGCCAACGAATTGAAGGTCAACCTGAGGCACACGTCGGGACCCGTGCTGGAACGACCAGGAGACCTGGCTGCGATTCTTACCAATCTTGAACCGAATGACGTGCTTTTTGTCGATGAGATTCATCGTTTGAGCCCGGTTGTCGAGGAAGTGCTGTATCCGGCACTGGAGGACTTCCAACTCGACATCATGATCGGCGAGGGGCCTGCGGCCAGGAGCATCAAGCTGGACCTGCCGCCTTTTACGCTCGTCGGAGCGACCACGAGGGCAGGTCTTCTCACCTCGCCACTGAGGGATCGGTTCGGCATCGTCCAGCGTCTGGAGTTCTACGGGAACGATGATCTCGCGCGTATCGTCACGCGATCAGCGGACATCCTGGATCTGCCGGTCGATAAGGCCGGCGCCGAGAGGATCGCTGAACGCTCGAGAGGAACACCCCGCATAGCCAACCGCCTGCTGCGAAGGGTGCGTGATTTTGCGGAGGTTGAAGCACAGGGGCAGGTAACTGAATCGGTCGCGAATGACGCGATGGATATGCTCGAGGTCGATCCGAACGGATTCGACCTGATGGACAGAAAGCTACTGCTGACGATCATCGAAAAGTTCGGTGGCGGCCCGGTGGGAGTGGATAGCCTGGCTGCGGCGATCAGCGAGGAACGCGGGACGATCGAGGATGTTCTCGAACCCTACCTGATACAACAGGGCTTCCTGATGCGCACTGCGCGTGGTCGAATGGCAACGAAAATCGCGTATCTGCACTTCGGCATGCCGGTACCTTCCGCATCGGAAAGCTCAGGTAAATTATCGCTTTTCGATGATAAATAGTTGAAAAGAAATGTTATATCTTGATAGTTAGCCAGGGGGCGGGTCAGCGGTGAAGCAAGCCCACCAAATGCGGACAAACCCGTATTGCACGACGCTCCATTGGCCGGGAGGCTTGGAAAACATTGTCACAGGACTTTGATCGCCGGGAGACACACTCGATGAGGATTCTGCTGCGAACCGGAAACAGGTGTCGTACCCGTCGTTTCCGACGAAGACTCCGGAATACGCAGGTCGCTGTAGCAACTTTCGTCCTTGGTGGTTGCGCTGCGGTCGGCCCGGATTATGAACCGCCGAAACAGGATTTCCCGGACAAATGGGAGCAAGCTGTCGCCGAGGAGATGAGTGCGGCAGAGCCGGACATCATGCGCTGGTGGGATACGCTCGGCGATCCTCAATTGATTACCTACATCGATCGCGCACGGGATGGAAGTCCGCGCATCCAGGAAGCGATAGCACGGATACGCGAAGCCAGGGCTATCAGGGCGATCGCCGCCGGTGAACGCTGGCCAAACGTGGATGGCATCGGCGCCGCTCAACGGTTCCGCACTTCGGAAGAGTTCCTGCCGCCGACCGGAGACCGAACGGACAACCTGTATGAGCTCGGTGGCACGGCAACCTGGGAGGCGGATGTCTGGGGCCGCGTGCGACGACTTGTCGAGTCGGCGGATGCCAATCTCGAAGCCAGCCTGGAGTCCTACAGGGACGTTCTGGTGCTGCTGTATTCCCAGGTGGCGCTGGCCTACACTGACGTCAGAACATCTCAAGCCAGGATCGAGTACACCAAGGGCAATATCAAGACCCAAAAGGATGCCCTGAAGCTCGTCGAGGACCGCAACAAGGCCGGTCTTGCCTCGGATCTCGAGGTCCGCCAGGCCGAGCTCAACCTCTACCGGACGGAGTCCTTCCTGCCGGTGCTACAGGCCAGACTGACGGCCGCGATGAACCAGTTGGCGGTGTTGGTCGGTGAGCCGCCGGCGGCTCTCTATACTGAATTGTCGGAGTCGAAGCCGGTGCCGAAAGGCGCGGCCAGCATGATGGTCGGCATCCCCGGGGATCTCGTACGGCGCCGGCCCGATATCCGTACTGCAGAACGCCGGCTCGCGTCACAGACGGCCCGTATCGGCGTGGTCACCGCAGAGCTGTACCCGCAATTCAATATCGCCGGTGATTTCACCCTGTTGACGACCAGCACCAGCGACATGGGTGATTGGGACAACCGCGATTGGGCGATCGGGGGTATCTTCCGCTGGAACTTGTTCGACGGCGGTCGCGTCCGGGGACAGATCGAAGTCGAGGACGCGCGCACGGAACAGCTTCTGCAGCGCTATGAACAGACGGTGCTGGATGCCCTGGAAGAAGTCGAGACCTCGATGTCCGACTATGTTCGCGAGGAACAACGTCGCGAGTCGCTGGGCAAATCCGTATTTGCGGCGGAAGAATCGGTTCGATTGGTACTGATCCTCTATCGCACGGGCCTCACCGATTTCCAGAACGTGCTGGACATGCAACGCTCGTTGTTCGAGCAACACGACCGGTTTGCGGACAGCGAAGGCACGCTGACGAGTAACCTGATCAGAATCTATACGGC
>CAJIAD010000326.1_pt1 | contig 14479 bp, 21 predicted proteins | sample 9198981 | NCBI WGS metagenome assembly CAJIAD01 (sample SAMEA7708274, study PRJEB35096) | sediment metagenome | biome: marine neritic benthic zone biome [ENVO:01000025]; feature: sediment [ENVO:00002007]; material: shallow marine sediment [ENVO:03000034] sea grass bed [ENVO_01000059] ...
CCGGACGGTGGTTACGCGCTGACGATCTGAATCATCGAAATGTGATTCTCGATGGCAACAATAACCACCAGCTGAGAGGCCATTTCCCGATCGAAAATGTGAGCGTCGGTGTCGCTCATCCACCGCACAATACAAGGAGAGCGAAGTGAAAAGATTCATGCTGTTGCATTACGGATTCGAGAAACCGACGCCGGAGATCATGGAAGCGTGGGGCAAGTGGTTTGAGACCGTCGCCGGCATCTCCGTCGACAACGGGGGCTTCCATGGGGCGGCGCGTGAGATCTCGCGGGATGGTGTGAAGGACCTGCCCATGGACATGGACTCCATCACCGGCTACTCGATCATCAATGCCGAGAGCATCGAAGAGGCCGAGAAAGTCGCGAACGATAATCCGTTCATCGCGAGAATCCGCGTCTACGAGATCAAGTAAGAGATCCTGGGCGGGTTCAGTAGCCCAGGTACATGCCGCCGGCCTGACCACCGAAGTGCGGGATGAACATAGCATCGAAACCGATGCGATGACCGTGACGTTCCGCCAGCACCGGGTAGACCTCTTTCAGCACTGCGCGCAGGTACTCACCGTTCGCTGCATCGTGATCGTATTTGGCGAGTGCCTGGACCACGGTCTCGCGGAAGTCCACCATCATGTCGCGATAACCTTGCAGATCTTCACGCGATCCCATGTCGAAATGGGTCGGCACGTAGTGAGCGGCATCCACCGCAAGCAGGCGATCGAGGGCCCTGATGTAGCCCGGGTAATACCAGTCCGGAAAACCGAAGGGCGGCATCGCATCCTTGAACATCAGGTCCGGCAGGAACAGGACCTTCGCGTCTGGCAGATAGGCGGCGTACAGCGTTTCGGAATGGGAGCGTGGGAGGTAGAGCATCCGCAGCAGCGTGTCGCCGATCATGATCTCCGTATCGCCTTCGATGGTTTGCGTAACGGGCAGTACGTCGTCGGCATAAGGGAAGTCCCGAACATGGGACATTACATCTTTGTGCGCGATGACTCTCTCTGGTGACAGCGCACCCGCGCCGCGGATGTGGTCGAGGTGATTGTGCGAATAGACGACCGTCCCGACCGGCTTGCCGGGGAAGCGATCGGCGAGAACCTGGCGCAGGATGCGTGCGTGCTCACCGTCGAAGGTATCGAATACCGCGAGTGTGTCGCCCGCGTCGACAACCAGGCTCCGATTGAAGCCATGCCGGAACGCATAGATGCCGTCCGTGAGTTCGATGAATTCGTCAGGCTTCGCGCGCTGGGGCTCGAAGTAGTTCGTCGGCATGGCGAACTGGAAGATAAGAGGTCGCAGGTGATTGCCGCCAACCATCCACAGGCCCAATCCAAGTGCGGCGACACCGACCAACCATAGGGCTCTTGATGCTTTCATCTCTGGGGGCATCCTCCATGGTATTGCCGGCGGCAGCAGTCGGTGTCACTTCTCACGATAACCTGGAAGCGACCCGGTCTCAGCTTGCCGGTCATGATGCGGGCGCCCATACCTGCGCGTCGCGCCACCGCGCATTGGGCGGTTCCTCTTCGCCAGGCCTGGCGAAACTCAGATAGCCGAAGTAACTCATGATCCGGCGCTTGTCGTCCCTGGCGATCTCACGGCGGCCGTGCAGGAATCTCGTGTTGTCTAGCATGAGCAGATCGTTCTCTTGCCACCTGATCGGCTGTTCGAGCTTGTCAGCAACCTGCTTGACCGCATCGACCAGCGCGTCAGAGACTTCCGTGCCATCAGCGAATATCGGGAAGTTCCTCAGTCCCTGGCCACAACGGGCGAAGAACAGGAAATTCCCCCATGCCAGTCGATCCGAGAACATCGGACGGTGCAATGCGGGTGTCGTGAACACCTCGAGCACGTGCCTCCCCGGACGAACATAGGAAAATGGGCAGTCGGCCGGTGGTGCGGCCATGTCCGCATCGCTGGGATCCTCCTTGCCCAGCCAGAATCGCATGCTGCTCCTCTCTGCTTTCGTCACGTATATCAGGTGGCGTGAGGCGTAAGCTTCGAAGATCTCCGATGGCAACTGGTCGACGATCGATACGCCGTCACAAATGGTGGTTTCGCCGCCGGTCGTCGGTGGATTCAGGCACCCGAAAAAGCAGATATCCGGTTTCCATGGGAGAAGAGACATCTCCGGGTGCAGGGGGAAAGCGCTCAGACCGGGGTCCACGAATTGAACGCCCGTATCGTCATCGATGGTAACGCGCCCGGGAGACTTGTTGAGAACAGGGTGTGTGCAGAATCGGCCGGCCATCGTGGCGAAGACATCGGGATCGAGATCGAAACCACGAAACAGCAGGGCGCCATGCGCCTTGTAGAGTTCACGGATGTCTTCGTCGCCCAGGTCGCTCAGGGACTCGTCTTTCCTGTCGGATGATACGAGCACCCAATTGCGGGTATTGTTGTCCGGTAGTTCGATGGTGGCCATGCGGCGCCCGAGTCGTTGTTTCCTGGGGACAGTTTGTCTTCCGGACATTAGCACAGCGACCGGAAGTCGGAGGGTCCGCGAGCGACTGGGCCAGGCGCCATCGAATCGATACGATAGCTGCCTGATTCCGGTACGGGATCGGGATGGACCGGGAGGCGATACCCATATTCGATTCGCGTGGCCATGGCGACTGATCAACACCCGATCCGCAGCAGGGCAATCCTTGCCGTGCTGGCTCTTTGCCTTATCGCTGGCTGCACTGAAAGGAATGACTACATGACAGAGACGGAACTCACCGATTTTGCGACGCGCTATGCCGCTGCCTGGAGCAGCCAGGATCCGGACCAGTTTGCTTCGTTTTATGCAGAACATGGCTCGCTCAGCGTCAATGCTGGCGAACCAGCCGTCGGGCGCGAGGCGATCGCAGCCAAAGCCAGGGCTTTCATGGAAGGTTTTCCGGACATGGTGGTGAAACTGGACAAGGTCATCGGCAACGACGGCGGCGCTACATTCCACTGGATCTGGACCGGCACCAACACAGGTCCCGGCGGCACGGGTCATGCCGTGAACATGACCGGCTACGAGGAGTGGACGTTCGGTAGCAACGGGCTGATCGTCCAGTCGAAGGGTAATTACGACGCGGCGGAGTATGAGCGACAGGTGAACGGAGGCGACTGAGTTCGCGCAGCCCTAGCCACGGAGTTTGTCGCAGAATGCAATTTGCGGCGCAGGTTTTTCCCCGCGAGCAGGAGTAACAGGTAAACAATCATGGCACTGGAGATGAAAGCCAGCTGCGAGCGCTGCGAGTCGCCGTTGTCCACCGACGGGGCGGCGTGGATCTGTTCCTGGGAGTGCACTTTCTGCACCGATTGCACCGACGACATGTCCCGGGTCTGCCCCAACTGCGGTGGCGAACTCGTACAACGACCACGACGCAGCGAACCGCAGTCGGCTAGCGGATAGCAGGATTCGGGTTGATCAGTCGGCGCGTGCCGCGCAGTCTTGGAGCATGACCATCGAGGCACTGACCACGTTCGCCGTGATTGCCGCATTACTCACCCTGGCCCCGGGTGTGGATACGATCCTCGTGATCCGCAATACCGTGCGGGCCGGCACGTCGGGTGGGCTCGCGAGTGCATGGGGAATCTGTTGCGGACTCATCGTACATGCACTGATTTCGTCCGTGGGTCTCGCGGTCTTGCTGGCGCAGTCGGCGACCGCGTTCCAGGCGGTGCGCATGGCTGGTGCCATCTACCTGGTGTGGCTCGGTATCCAGTCGCTGCGGCGCCGCACGGCGACCGGCGACGATCCTGTAGCGGCGGGCCCGGTTGCAGACAGTCAGGTTTCAGCAAGCGCCTGTTTCGCGGAGGGGCTGGTGACCAACCTGCTGAATCCGAAGGTCGTCCTGTTCTACCTGGCCATCCTGCCGCAGTTCGTGCCCGAGGGCGGCTCGATGATCGGCAGCTCGCTGATGCTCGCCGCCATCCATGCGGCGATGGGACTCGTATGGCTCGGGATCCTCAGTGTCGCTACGGGCAGGGCGCGGCAGTGGCTACGTCAGCCAGGCGCGCGGGCGAGGATCGATCGTGTCGCCGGCGTGATGCTGATCGGTTTCGGCTTGCGTGTCGCCCTAAACGACTAGTCATTCGGCCTGGAGACGAAGAACGCCCACAGGCCCGCTGCGCCCAGAATCCACGCGGGCCACGCCGGATCAACATCAAGCCCCAGCCACAGGACACCTGAAACAAGCAGCGAGCCACCGATCGTTGCGAGATAGCGCTGGCGGTCCTGTTGCGCTGATCGATCGCGGATCTCGTCGAGACCCGGTACTCGCACGTTGACCTCGAGGTTGCCATCCGCGGCGCGCTGCAGGATGTTGTGCACGACCTGTGGGAACTCCTGCAGGCTCTCACCCACCGATGGCAGCTGATCGCGCAGTCGGTTGATGACAGCACGGCCGCTCACCCGTTCCTCCATCCATTCCTCGAGGATCGGCTGGGCCGTTTTCCACAAATCCAGGTCCGGGTAGAGCTGGCGCCCGAGTCCCTCGATGTTCAACAGAGTCTTCTGCAACAAGATGAGCTGTGGCTGGACCTGCATCCCGAATCGCCGCGCCGTCGTAAACAGGCGCACAAGGAACTGTCCGAAGGAAATCTCCTTGAGCGGTCGATTGAAGATCGGCTCGCATACCGTGCGGAATGCCGACTCGAGCTCGTCGAGCCGGGTGCCCTCGGGTACCCAGCCGGAAATCAGGTGCAGTCGCGCCACCCGCTGATAGTCGCGATTGAAGAAGGCGAGAAAGTTCTCCGCCAGGTACTGCTGATCCTTCGGATCCAGGGACCCGATGATGCCGAAATCGACTGCGATGTACCGTGGATTCTCCGGGTCCGTCACATCGACGAAAATATTCCCGGGGTGCATGTCGGCGTGGAAGAAGTTGTGCCGGAAGACCTGGGTGAAGAAGATCTCCACACCCGCCGCCGACAGTCGTTCCATGTTGACCTTGGCCGCAGTCAGGCCTTGCACGTCACCGACCGGCACGCCGTGAATCTTCTCCGTGACCAGGACGCTCGGGCGGCAGTAATCCCAGTGCACCTCCGGAATATAGAGTTGCGACGAACCTTCGAAATTGCGGCGCAGCTGGGCGGCGTTGGCCGCCTCGCGCATCAGGTCGAGTTCGTCGATGATGACCTTCTCGTACTCGGCGACGACGTCCACCGGGCGCAGCATGCGGGCCTCGGGCCAGTAACGCCTTGCCAGACGGGCCAACGCATACATCACGGCTAGATCCTCGCGGATCTGTGACTCCACACCGGGCCGCAGCACCTTGACGATAACCTCGCGACCGTCTTCCAGCGTGGCACTGTGCACCTGGGCGATGGACGCTGCCGCAAGTGGCTCCGCCTCGAAGCTGCCGAAAACCTCGTCCAGCGAGCGCCCGTAGGCACGCTCCATATCCGCGCGCGCCTGGTCGGAAGGAAACGGCGGTACCTTGTCCTGCAATTTCGCCAGCTCGTCGGCGATGTCCCGGGGCAACAGATCACGTCGGGTCGACAATCCCTGGCCGAATTTGACGAAGATCGGGCCGAGTTCGATCAGAGCTTCGCGAACGCGTTGGCCCCGTGGCAGATCGCGACGCGCCGTCATCCGCGACGGCGACGCCAGCATCAGCCAGCGCAGCGGTCGGTACAGGTGTGTTGCCGTGATGAATTCGTCCAGCCCGTGGTGCAACAGCACACGCTGGATCCTGAGCAACCGCAGGTACAGGCGCAGTCTCTTCATGACGCTTCGTTTACTTTGCGATGGCCGACTTCCAGCCGCGCGAGACGTTGTTCGGCCCGGCCGAAGTCAGCGACCAGCTGGTCGACCTCGTCGAGAAACTCGTCTACTTCGAAACGGGTGGGAAGATCGCGACTTTCCTCCTGCAGAAACTCCCCCGCGTCGCGTTGCAGAGTCTCGGCCGCCTTGCCGCCCCATTCGAGCACACCGCGAGCAATATTACCGATCTGGTGTGCCGCCACATCGCCGACGAAACGCGACAACTCCTCTTCCCAGTCCGGTCTTGCCAGGTCAAGCAGACGTTCGAAGTCCCGAGCCAGCGCCGGGTCGCCACTGAGGGTGATAGTGCCGGTGCGGAGGCTCTGCTGATCCCCTGTCATCGCGAGGCGCAACAGGGAAATCGGTAGACCGCCTATGCTGCAGTCGGCGGCTTCATCGTCGCCCTCGACAAAGTGCAGCCGACCGTTGTCGCAGCGCAAGCGGATTGCCAGCGGGAGTCCGGCAAGATCGACGGATAATGTCTTGCCATCGAGTTCCTCGCACAACCTGGTCGCTTCGCTCGACGCCGCTACGCCGCGATTGAGCAGGGTCTCCACCGGCTCCAGCAGGGAACCCACCGACAGTCCTGCCTGCGCCGGTTCACCCATCAGATCCTGTAGCCCCGATGCAGCGCGACGATCCCGCCGGTGAGATTGTGGAAGCGACAGCGCTCGAACCCGACCTCCGCCATCATTGCGCGCAAGGTGTCCTGGTCCGGGTGCCTGCGGATCGATTCGGCGAGGTAGCGATAACTGTCGGCGTCGTTTGCTACCAGCCTGCCCATGGCCGGCAGAACCCGGAAGGAATAAGTGTCGTAGATCGTGCCGAGTCCCGGCGCGACCGGCTTGGAAAATTCTAGTATCAGCAGTTGTCCGCCGGGTCGGAGCACGCGGAACATCGACGCCAGCGCAGCATCCTTGTCCGTCACGTTGCGCAGCCCGAAGCCGATCGTCACGCAATCGAAACTCTCGTCAGGGAAAGGCAGCTCTTGCGCATCCGCGACACAGCAGCTGACATTGCCCGCCACGCCGGCATCCGCGAGTCGCGCACGACCGTTGACCAGCATCCTTTCGTTGATGTCCGTAAGCACGACCCGCCCATTCTTACCGACCTGGCGTGCCATGCCGATCGCGAGATCACCGGTACCGCCGGCGACATCCAGTGCTGCGCCACCCGGACGCAGGCCGCTCTGCTCGATCGCGTATCGCTTCCAGAGTCGATGGATGCCGAGGGACATCAGATCATTCATGAGATCGTAGCGGTCGGCGACCGAGTCGAAGACGCCCCGTACCAGGCCCGCTTTCTCGCGCTTGTCGACCTCTTCGAAGCCGAAGTCCGTAGTGTCTTGCCGCTCGTTCACCCGCCAGCCTCTTCGACGGTCTTTCGCTCGTATCCGACTTCCGCGAGACGCTCGAGGTAGCTATGCCAGTTCTTGTCCTGGCCCTCGCAAAGCTCCCGGAGATACTGCCAGGTATACAACCCGGAATCGTGGCCATCGCTGTAACGCAATCGCACCGCGTAGCGACCAACCGGTTCGATCGCTGTGATGGCGACGCTCTCCTTGCCGACCATCAGCACCTCCTGTCCGGGGCCATGACCGCGCACCTCGGCGGATGGGGAGTGCACACGCAGGTATTCGCAGCTGAGCTCATAACGGCTGTCATCCGGATACACCAGTTCGAGTATTCGCGACTTCTTGTGCAGTCGGATCTCGGTTGGTACGGGCGCTGTTTCGGTCATGCGTCTTTCCGTTGTCTTGTCCGTGGCGGAAAGACCATTGTACCGCCGAATAGCGCCCGGAAGCCGGGTAGGGCAGCGGTGCGACGTGTTGAAGCGCTGTCGTGCCGAGTTAGTAGCGCCAACTGCTCAGGTCGGCTCCGTCGGGAGCAGTCGCTTCGATCCGGGCAACGATCTTGTCGACGTAGAAGCGGTTGTAGCGCAGGCGCGAGATATAGATCGGATTGTCGTGATCCCCGTTCCAGCAATGTTCGGCCCGGTCGCCGTAGTCCACCTCCCCGCCGTAGTGCGGGTCCTTGGTGCTTTCGAGGAAGTCCTCGAGAAGGTAGACGGCGTTGTTCAGATAGTAGTTATCCATCGTGCCGACATAGACGTGCAACTTGCCGGCCAGCTTCGGCCCCAGTGTCTCCCAGTCCCGTTCGAGGATGTAGCGGAGATCGTAATTCTCGCGCCAGTATTCCGCGACGTCATGATCGATCTCGCCGCTCACTTTGTCCCAGATGGGCAGCGGGTATCCGTCCGGTCCCTGGGGTGAGTAAACCGCCTGCCAGATATCGAACTGGTCGCCTGAACGGCTCTTGTCACCGAGGACATGCTCCAGGTGGCAGTAGTCCTTCACGGTCGCGGAAATCTCGCCGAGCCGGTTTCTGAAACCGGGACGTTTCAGGCGCTGGAAGGGGCCGTCCCGGTAGTAAGCGTTCTTGTCGTCGTAGATGTTGACCTGGGTAAATGCGCGGAAGTCGACGGGATCCGGGCAGGCGCCCCAGGCGCCGTTGTATTCCTCCGGATAGAAAATTTGCACGGCGAGCGCGGCCCAGCCACCGGTTGAGCCGCCGTACAGGAAACGTGACCAGCCTTCGCCAATGCCCCGGAATTCCTTTTCGATGTGGGGGATGAGTTCATAGTTAATGGCGTCACCCCATGGGCCCACGTTCGCTGAATTCACCGCGTAGGAATCGTCGTAGTAAGGGCAGGGGTGCTGGATCTCCACGATCAGCATGCGCGGCAAATCGGGAGCCTGCCAGGCCTTGAAAAACTCCCACGCCTCCCGGTCTTCGATCTGGTTGTAGGCTTCCACGCCGAACCGTTCGCTGAACTCGGGTTCTACGTCAGGATCCGGTGGTGTCTCACGCCAGCCCTGGAAATCTGAGGGGAAGTGCCCGTGGAACACGACCAGCGGGTAACGTGCCTCCGGATGCTCGTCGAAGCCCTCGGGAACCAGTACGTGTGCACCCAGGTACATTGGCCGGCCCCAGAACTCGGACAATCTCTCGCTCTTGATGCGTACGTGACGGATGTAACGCGTATCCGTCGGTGCTTCGATGGGCGGGATCACCTGGTCGAGGACGATCTCCCGGGCGTCCTCGCTACCTGCGCCGATCGTCACGGACTGCGGAGCACTGTAGAGATTCCCCGGCGCCTTGTTCCACCGCAGACCCTCGCCCCGGTCCATCGGGAGTTGCACCGCGTGCCCGGTCGACAGTTCGAAGGTCTCGTAGCGGTGCAGGACAGCCTGGACGACATACTCCCCTGGTGCGAGTTCGCTCACCGACGACACCGGATAACCGAAGACCGCGTCGTCGATGACGACGTTGTCGCCCTCTGCCAGTCTCGTCACATCGACGCCGAATACCTGGATGGCCTTGAGTCCCGGCTGTATCTGGAAGCGTGGTTCGGTAGTGCCGTCCGTCGAGATCAGCAGCAACATGCGGCCGTCGATGGGTCCCTGGGTCTCGGCGTTTCGCCAGCGCAGTGCGAACGCCGCGCAATTCGCTTCGGTGCTCATCGTCCGGTGACTCCTTTCGTGACAGGCGATGGCCGATGCTACATCAGGTTTCTGCCCTGGTGGCGCAGTCGATGCACAGCCGGGTCGTCGGATCGAACTCCAGGCGGCGTGGGTCTATTTCCTCCCCACACTCGGCGCACAGGCCGAAAACGCCTTCATCGATGCGTCGCAGCGCCGCGTCAATCAGCTTCAGCTGCCGCTCACGACGACGCTGGACTTCGACCGACATCGCCTGGGCCTGGATGGCGTCCATCCGCGACAGCCTGCCGACACGGGTCTGGTCAAGCTCCACCGGCTTGGTAGCTTCCTCACCACCCTCTTCGGCAGCCGCCAGCTCGTCGCGCAGCCGTATCAGCTGCTCCTTGAAACCTGATGAAGCCATTGCCGCTCCTGCCGGCGGCGCGCCGGCATGTGACATCGGGATCGCAGCCCGTTATCGCCCTGTCTGTTCTTGTTGTGTGGAGTCCTGCCCACGGCGGGCCGCCCCTGGATAGGCAGCTCCTGTATTTATTGTAGTTCGCTCGCGGCCGGTTGATGGCGGCGTCAGTAGTGAGGCGGCGGCTCGTTGTCCTGCTCGGCTGTACTGCTCTCGGTCAACTCCTCGATCCGGTCAGCGAGTAGCCGCTCAGCCGCCTCAAGCCGGTCGATCTGATCCTGTTGTCGACAGACAACGGTGTTCAGTTGCTGAACGGTGTCCTCCAGGTAGACCAGTTTGCTTTCTATCTCGATGATCCGCTCGGCGTCCATCGTCATGCCCCCTTGAGTTGATTCAGTAGCGATAGGCCGTCCCACTCGCCCCATCTTTCGGTGATTCTTCCGTCCCGGATGGTGATGATCTCGATTCCAGCGAATTCGATCTTCCTGCCGGTCGCAGGAACACCGAGAAACTCGCCGCGGTGGGTGCCGGTTGCAACCCAGCGGATGGCGACCCGCGAAGACTCGGCATCGACGATCAGGTCTTCGGTCACTGCATAGAAGTCGGGAAAGGCTGCGTAGAGGGTATCGATACCTCGCCGGAAGCCTTCGTTGTTTGCCAGACGTCCGTCGGCGGCATGGTCGACAAACGCTTCCGCGTGCAGGCGATCGACGATGTCCGACCGGCCCTTCTGCCAGCCATCCTCGATCCAGCGCAATGCGATTTCCCTGGAATCTGTCATCGTGTCACAGGTGTGGAATAGCCAAACGGGCCGCCCATGGCGACGCAACCCTGGTCGCCGATGTTGTGGCCGGGCGAGACTAATCGATGGGCATACGGCTGTCGCGGGCGTCCGCTATTCATTTCAGCCAGGCACTGATCGGGGTCACGGGTCCATCCGGGATGACGGACCGCCATACCTGCCGACCCGTTATCGAACGCCGGGTCGGTCTCTGGAATTACTCTGGCGTGACGTTGTCAGCCTGGGGACCCTTTTCGCTCTGGGTAACCTCCATGCTGACTTTCTGACCTTCTTTCAGAGACTTGAAGCCTTCCATCTGAATCGCACTATGATGTACGAACACGTCGGGCCCGTCTTCCTGCTCGATAAAGCCGAAGCCCTTGTCGTCATTGAACCACTTGACCGTCCCGGAAACTCTATCACCGGACATAAGAACACCACTCATACTTCTGAGCAGCCGCGAGCGGCTGCAATTGTTACCCGCTTCGGTTCGAAGCGGCCTTTATCTTACTTGCTGGGGGCGTCAAAGCCCACGAAATTTGCCTCGAGCCTTACGCCTCGGGAGTTTTCGATGGCCTCACGGTCGTCTTTCCACGGTCGAGCAGCGCATAAACGAGCCGCGCGACCGGTGACACCAGCACACAGAGGATGACGGATATCGCCGGCAACAGCACGATCAGTATCAGCCCGTCGAGTCGTTCGAACTCGAGTTCGCCACTGGCGGTCATGCCACCTGCGACGCCGATGGCGATACCAATCAGAAGTCCGACTGGGAGCGTGATCGAAATCGTCATCCTGACCGCGACGGCAAGGTAGTCTCTGAAACGCATTGGATAATTCCCGGTCCCGGCTCAACCGCCGCTCATGCAGAAGGCGTTTAGCTTGTTACCGTCTAGATCTCTGAAATAACCCGCATAGAAACCACTGTCACCGCGCGGTCCCGGCGCGCCTTCGTCGGTGGCGCCCAGTTCCAGCGCGTGTCGATAAAAAGCATCGACCTGGTCTGTGGATTCCATCATCAGGGCCACCATGACGCCATTGCCGACGGTCGCCGGGTTCCCGTCAAACGGGAGCGTCACCGAGAATGCGGGCTTGTCCGGCGCCACAGCCCAGGCGATAAACGTTTCCATCTCCAGGAACCGCCCGGCGCCCATGTCTGCGAGCAGGGTGTCGTAGAACGCTGCGGCCTTTTCCAGGTCGTTCGTACCGACTGTCACGTATCCGATCATCGATTTCCCTCCGTTGCTTCTTTTTCCGCCGCTGCGGAGCCCTGCCCCGTCACGGCGATACATTCGATTTCCACTCTGGCACCAAGCGCGAGTCCGCTGCCTGCGACGGCACTGCGTGCCGGATAGCGCGGACCGAAGAATTCCCTGTAGACAACGTTCATGGCCGGCCATTCCTCAATATCGGCGAGGAACACCGTGCATTTGACCACGTTCCCCAGCGACGAGCCGTGGCGCTCCAGCGTCGCTTTGATATTCAGCAATGTCTGGCGGGTTTCCGGTCCGATACCGCCTTCGACCAGTTTCTTTTCGCCCGGCAGGTTGCCGATCTGTCCTGACAGGTAGATCGTCTCACCGACGCGTACCGCCTCCGAGAAAGGCAGATCAAGCGCCTCGAGTTGCGGGGAATTCAGGTGTTCGACATCTGCTGCACCGGCGGCAGGAGTTATCAGCCACATAGCAAGCACAAGGGCTGTCACTTCTTTCATGCTTCCTCCGATTACTCGCGTGACTCCGGCCGCGGATTTCGGCCCGGGCCTCTCAGGATTCGTTCGCAACGTCCCATCGGAATATCCCCTTCGACGCATACACGGCGCCGAGCCTCTCGTAAAAGCGGATCGCCCTCTCGTTGTCGGCCTGCACTTCCCAGCGCACCTTGGTGAGGCCTGAATCTGTACAGACTGTTCGTGCGGCCAGCATCAACTCCTCGCCGATTTTCCGGCCCCGGTACGATTCGCGAACGAAAACGTCGTCGATGTTCATGTAGGACGAGCCCAGCCAGATCGAATACTGGAAAGTGTAGGAAGCGAATCCCGCCGCGTCGCCATCGTCCTCAGCGATCAGCACGCCGAACCTGGGATCCGGACCGAATCCTGACGAAGCGAGTTCGCCTTCGGTGGTCATCACGAATTCCCCCTGGCTGTGATGATCGGCGATCTCCCGGATCATGCTTATCACCAGGGCGACGTCATCTTCGCCAGCTCTTCGGACCGAAACCGTCATGTTTCTTCCAGAGTTTCCTAGGCTACTATCTCGTCGCGCCCGATCATCGGGCGACGCGCCGCCTGTTGACCAAAAAGTGTAGACCTTACGGCGTGGCCGGGGTCAGGTGTGTTTGCCCCGCGACCAGCCCATCTCGCCCAGCCACTCTTCGGCGGAACCTGCCGCCGGGTCCTCGAGGCTCGTCGCCATACTGTCGTTCCACCGGTTGAGAAACCCGAAAAGGGCGATGACGCCCAGTATCTCTACGATCTCACCCTCGTTCCAGTGGTCGTGGAGTCTCTGGTTGAGGGCATCGTCGACGTCGTTGGGGATGGTCGAGGCCGCCACGGCGAAGTCCAGCGCAGCGCGCTCCGCTTCGTTGAAGGCCGGGTGCGTCCGGTAACTCCAGACATTCTCAAGTTGCTCCTTCTCGGCGCCGTAACGCTCTGCGGCGCGGATCGTGTGCGCCTGGCAATAGTTGCAGCCGGCCACACGGCTCGCGACATAACCGATGAGACGCTTGAGCGCGCTGGTCACGCGACCCTGGTTCTCCATTACCGCCGTGTTCAGGTTGATGAAAGCCTTGGCGATCGCCGGCCGACGCTGCATCGTGAGGACGCTGTTGGGGCAGAAACCCAGGGTCTCATTGAAGAACTCGGCGAGTTTGCGGACTTCGTCGTCGGTTTCTGCGGGCAGCGGTTGAACAAGGGGCACAATACTTTCTCCTCGTGGGCGGGATGGGAATATGGATAGTCAGGCGCTTTCGAGCGTAGGCAGTGTAAGAACCATGAAGCCGATCACCCAAACGAATGCCTGGACGGCAAAGAATGCATGGAAGCGCCGGTTATCGGACAGAATGGCGATGATCGAGAAAACGATCAGTGGTCCGATGAAGCCCAGGTAGGGTCCCAGTGTGACGATATCGAGGCCGGTTTCCAACCGCATCCAGAAATCGAAAAGGTCAATGACCAGGAACAGGAGCAAGGTCGAGAAAAACCATGTCTTGTTCTCGAAAAACAGCGACTGGTGGTCCTCGTCGGGATCGATGTCCTCAGGGAAGAGCAGCGCCATCAACACGTAGAGCATGACCGCGTACAGCATGACAAAGGCGAAGAGACCCAGGGACCAGCGCTGCACGTCGCTCATCGCGAATGTGAACCACCAGAAGCTGATCGTCCATAGCATGATGCTCAGCGACCAGAGAAGGTGCACCCAGTACGGTCGCACCGAATCCCGGTTGTGCACGATGCGGATCAACGCCGTCAGGAAGTGGGTGAGTGACAGGCCCACGACAACGGAAACCAGGACAGTCAGGTATTCGAAAAGCATCAGGCATGCACCATCATCGTTTTTGGTTCCTGCTCACCGGCTCAATCCCAGGTGTTGGCGCTGTTACCGAAATCGGGGCTGCCGTGTCGCGTGACGCAGAAACGTTGCCCTGTCGGCGCTTCCATCACCCACCAGGTCCTGATCTTCTCGACCCTCCTGGCACCCAGCGCCTCCAGCCGCTCCACCTCTGCTTCTACATCGTCACTCTGGATGTCGACGTGGATGCGGCTCTCGTGATCGACGGTTTGCACCTCGATATAGAAGTCCTCGCCGGTCTGCAGTTCTCGATACCTCGATCCGTTCGTGGCCGGTGCGGTAGGGTAGCCCAGTGCGGCGCCCCAGAAGCTGGCGGCCTCCTCCAGGTCGTCCGATCGGCAGTCGATGATGAAACCAGCCAGTTTGCTCTTGTGCATGTTGCTCTCCTCAGCTCTGAGCTGCGGGCTGCGCCTCCGATACAAATAACTTGATCTCGGGTTCGTCCTCCGTAAGCCGGATCATCCTTTCGA
>CAJIAD010000215.1_pt1 | contig 14242 bp, 8 predicted proteins | sample 9198981 | NCBI WGS metagenome assembly CAJIAD01 (sample SAMEA7708274, study PRJEB35096) | sediment metagenome | biome: marine neritic benthic zone biome [ENVO:01000025]; feature: sediment [ENVO:00002007]; material: shallow marine sediment [ENVO:03000034] sea grass bed [ENVO_01000059] ...
CGCCGCCGTCGTTGCGCAGAACCCACGGGTGGGCGTGAACTCGGTGATCTTGGTCCCGATAGTCCGCATGACCTTATAACCGTCCGCTTCGTCTCCGACGACGATACCGACACCGCCGAGCAGCAGGACCCAGATTGGCAGCGGGGACCTCTGGGCAAGTTCGCCGCCCGACTGGACAAGGCCATATACCGCCGCAAGGGGACCCACGCCATTGGCCACGTCGTTCGAGCCGTGGGCAAACGCCATGCCGCAGGCCGTGAACAGCATCATCGGCACGAAGACCTTCTCGACGCTTGCAAAATGGTGCTCCTTGTCGGCGGCTTCATCGACCTTCACCCGATTGATGAGAGCCCAGCCGATCGCCCCGACGATGAGCCCAATGATCGCGGCAACAAGGAAGCTCATCGGAATGCTGAGATCGAGCTTGAGATGTTTCAGCCCCTTGAACAGCGTGACCAGGGCGATGATGAAGCCGACCAGGAAGACATAGGCGGGGCCCCACCGCTTGGCGCTCTGGAAGGGGTTGTCCGTATTGAGGATCAGCCGTCGTATGCTGAGCATAAGCAGAAATGCGATCGTGCCTCCGAGAGCCGGAGATACGAGCCAGCTCGCCACGATCTGACCAATCTTGCCCCATTGGACCGCTTCAATCCCGATGCCGGCGATCGCGAAGCCGACAATTGCGCCGACAATCGAGTGCGTCGTGGAGACCGGCCAGCCGCGGGACGAGGCGATCATCAGCCAGACGGCCGCGGCCAGCAACGCCGCAAGCATGCCAAAAATCAGGATCTCAGGATTGTTCGCGATCGGCGTCGGATCGATGATGCCTTTTCGAATCGTCGCGGTGACGTGGCCGCCCGCCAGCGCGGCGCCGCCGAATTCGAATATGGCGGCAATAATGATCGCCGTCGTGACGGTGATTGCACCCGACCCAACGGATGTACCCATGACGTTGGCCACGTCGTTGGCGCCGATCCCCCATGTCATGTACAGACCAAATATGACTGCAATGACCAAGAACGTCGTTCCGTATGTTGCAATGATGTCCATAGCTCTTCTTTACCCCCCGTTCGATTCAGCGAGCGCCGACTAGCGGGCAAGCAGGAGACGCAGGCGATTGCCGACTTTCTCGGCATAGTCGGCCAGGTCACCGATCCATTGAATCAGCTGATACCAGAACATGACGGATACCGGCTTCATCTGATCCTCGTGTTCGAACAGGAGGCGTGCCAGATCCAAGCCCATCTGGTCGGTTTCCGACTCGATCTTGTTCAACTCGTCAACCATGTCGGACACGGCATCAGATTCACGCCCGCGAAATCCGGAGGAAACGAGCTCGTCCAGCTCGCCGATGATCTTGGCCGCCTGATCGCAGGCATCGACGCTTCGCTGCGTGAGCGCCAGCAGCGGCGTCTTCAGCCGGTCCGGAACCTCCATGCGACGCTCGACGAGCAGGCCGGCGATATCCTGGGCCGTGTCGGCGACGGAATCCTGCATGTCGAGAAGCTCCAGCAGGTCGCGGCGGTCCACCGGCATCATCAGGCTCTTTGGCAGATGAGACCGAAGTTCGTTCTTGATCCCGTCGGCTTCATCTTCAAGCTTGAAGATCTGGTCCTTAATTGCTTCGACCTTTGCCTGGTCGCCGGCGCACAGCGCTTCAAACAACGCGGGAACCTCGCCCGCGCACTGGGTGACCAGTTTCATATGCTCCTGCATCGGCTTGAATGGTGACCTTCCGAACAGGCTTGCAAAGGGACTTGTGGTAGCCATCAGTTTTCCCCCTTCATCTGCTTGGCTTCTGGACTATCGTCCAGGTGCACTGCTTTGCTGCCGCTCGCCTTCGGAGAGTCGAACGGCTCAACACGGGCCTGGATAGTGATACTGTGCCCCAATATCGACGTACCGATGTGTGCAGCAGCAGCAGCACGTTTGCCACGTCGCCAATTTAGCCAGATGCTGCACTGCAATAATTGATCTCGATCAGATAAAACCCGGTATTTTTTGGCCCAAGCAAAGCCGCGCCGAGGTCACGAGACGATGCCAGCTGCCGGCAATCGCGAATGGCAGCCATTCTCCGGTGATCATGCGGCGTGCAGCGAGCCGTCGCTGGCACCTTGTCCCGCATGGCGGAGCCCCGCCTCCAGGCGGTCGCAAAGGGTCTTAATCACAGTCACTCGCGCATAGCGTTTGTCATTGCCCTCGATAAGCGTCCACGGCGCATAAGCCGTGCTGGTACGCTCGACCATGTCGTTCACTGCCTGTTCGTAGGGGCCCCATTTTTCTCGGTTGCGCCAATCCTCATCGGTCAGCTTCCACCGCTTGTAGGGGATCTTCTCGCGCTCCTTGAACCGCTCCAGCTGTTCTTCGGGGGTGATGTGGAACCAGAACTTCAACAGCACGATACCGTGGTTGGCCAACTGCTCTTCGAAGTCATTGATTTCCGCATAAGCGCGGCGCCATTCGGCCTCTGTCGCGAAACCTTCCACCCGTTCGACGAGCACCCGGCCGTACCAGCTGCGGTCGTAAAGCGTTGTGCGGCCGTCTCGGGAAATGTGCCGCCAGAAGCGCCAGAGATAGTGCTGCGCGCGCTCTTCATCAGTGGGGGCGGCGATCGGGATGACGCGAAAGTTTCGCGCGTCCAAAGCCGCGGTGATGCGCCGGATCGCGCCGCCCTTGCCGCCTGCATCCCATCCTTCAAAGACCCCAATAGTGGAAACCTTCTTTTCGAGGGCTTTTCGCGCAAGCTTGTTAAGCTTTGCCTGATATTTCGCAAGCTCGGCCTGATAGTCTTTTTTCGTCAGCGACTGTTTCATGTCGAGCTGGTTGAGAATCGTTATGCCGCTCGTAATCTCCGACGAAACAGTGTCCCCGGGCGGCTCCGTCAAGTGGTCTTCCTGGACCGATGCCGCCTGCTGCTGCGCCACGATCTCGGCCTGTAGCTTCTGCTTCAGCTCGGTCTCTTCGAAGTGTTTCCGCAGCGCATCCCGGATCGCGGTCCCTACGGTAATCCCGCAGTAACGATGGTCATAGCCCTCGACGATCTGCCAGGATGCGTCACCGGTGCTTGTCCGCGCGATGACCCGTTCCTCCGTGGCAATGAAGTCGTCGTAGTGATCGAGATTGTCCCAGTCGGTTTTTGTCACCCGCCAGGCCGTCAGCGGGTCCTTTTCCAATGCCTTGAACCGCTGTTTCTGGCCGTCATGGCTGAGATGCATCCAGAACTTGAGAATCAGCGCGCCGTCAGCGGCCAACTCGTTCTCGAACGTCACGATGCGTTCCAGTTCCTTGTCCAACTGTGCTTCGTCGGCGGCGCCGTAAACGCGATCCTGGATCGGCTGCGAGTACCATGCACTCAGAAACAGTCCGATCTGCCCCTTTGGCGGAAGATCGCGCCAGTAGCGCCAGTAGTCCGGCCGTTCCCGTTCCTCATCGGACGGGGCGCCATAGGCACAGGTACGAATCCAGCGAGGATCCATCCATTCGTTCAGGAGATTGATCGTCTCGCTTTTTCCTGCTGCATCCACACCGCCGAAGACAACGATAACGGGGAAATTGGCCCGCCGAAGCGCCTGCTGCGCCTCCAGCAGCTCGGTGCGCAGGGTCGGGACTGCCTTGTTGTATTCCGATTTGGAGATCGTGCGACCTAGTTCCGCAGTTTCGAACATCTCTGCTTCGCCTTCTTTTCGGGGCGCCAGATCAGCCGTCTTGGCGAGAGTTCAAGGGCCATTGAGAAGGCTGCTGGCATGTCCCGGTAGAGTAATCACAGCGGTCCGGCATGAAATTGACTTGTCTCAATAATCGAAATCGCCGAGTTCATCAGCCAACCTCTCTTCGTGCGGTCTCGGTCACCGCTACCAGCGGATCCTGATCTCCTGGATGGTCTGCGCCGTGGCACGCTCCACTGTAAATGAGATGTCCTGATAGCGGATCACCGCGCCTGTGTGCGGAATTGCCTTGCTGAGGCCCATGACGAAGCCCGCCAAGGTATCATAGTCGCCGTGTGGCACGGTGACCCCAAGCTCCTCCTTCAGCGTTTCGAGCTCTATGTGGGCACTCACGATGTAATCCTGCTCCGCCACCTTGTGAACAAATGCCTCGGCGCGCATCGGTGCATCGAATTCGTCCTCCAACTCGCCGACGATGACTTCCAGAATGTCTTCCAGCATGACCATGCCGCGCGCATCCCCGAACTCATCAATGACGATTGCCATGGTGCCGGCGCCCTCACGAAAATCAGCCAGCAGTGTCTCGATGCTGACATTGCCCGGTGCGTAGTGCACGGGACGGATATAGGACTTGATCGGTTTCTGCTCGTTCTGATCCAGGGCGTCGAGCACGTTCAACATGCCGACGATACGCTCGACTTTCTGATCGAAAACCGCAAGTCGTTTGTGAGAGTGTTTGGCCGCCAGCCGAAGTGCGTCGCCGCAATTGGCGTCGCGCGCCACGCAGGCCACGTCGGCAATGGGGATCATGACCGAGTCTGCGGTCGTCTCGCCGAAGTTGAACACCCGGCGGATCATACGCCGTGCCACTGGAAGGATGTCACCCTCGGCGGCGGACATCTCCATCATGGCGGAAATCTCTTCGCGCAGCGTAAAAGGGTTTCGACGGCCGCTGTCTCCAAACAACTTGGTGACCAGCCGGGTCAGCGCCGTGAAGATCACGAGAATAGGCAGGAACACGTACGACGCGCCCTTCAGCACGTAGATCGCGACTGGTGTGAGCGAGTCGGCTTTTTGCTGGAAGATGCTCTTCGAGACGATCTCGCCAAAGATCCAGATCAGCGGCGCGATGATCAAGATGGCCAGCCAGCTGTACTGCTCGCCGAAGACCTCGATCATGAGCGCGGTCGCCAGGGTCGTGTTGGCAACGACGGAAATGTTCGTACCGACGAGCGTGGTCGACAGCAGCCATTCCGGTTTCTGCAACATCTGCAAGGCAAGCCTGGCTCCCCGCGAGCCTTTTGACGCTTCGTGACGCAGCTTCATGCGATCCGCGCTGACCACGCCGATCTCCGAACCCGAGAAGAATGCCTCGCAGCCCAGAAAGACAAGCATCGCAACAAGGGTCAGTGTGATGTCCAAATTTCAATCCCCCGTCGTCGTTCCGGTGTGGGGCGTTTCCGGGGGGGATATCCAGCGGTCGGTCATGCCAAGCGGGGTGGAATCGTCCTCTCCGGTGAGCTGCTCTGTTTCGTCGGCAGAAGTGGAGACCTCCACCGAGACGATGGCTATGCGGCGGTCGACGACGGAGACCACGGTGAACTCAAACCCATCCAGCACGATCCGCTGTCCTTCTTGTGGCAGTTCGCCAAACGCCTCCAGCAACAAGCCTCCGATCGTATCGACCGTAGGATGATCCAGTTGTGCCCGCAGCTCGCGATTGAACTGATCGATCGTTATCGACCCGTCGAAATCATAGCGACCCTCGGCAAGCTTCTGAACGCTGACGCGACTCTGCTGCAACAACTCGGAGCGGCTGAGGATCTCGCCAAAAATGCACTCGAGCAGGTCTTCCATGGTGACGAGCCCTGTCACGCCGCCGTACTCGTCGACGGTCAGCGCCAGAGACAGCTTGCGTTTGCGAAACGTGTAGAAGAGGTCGGAAACCGATTTGGATTCCGGCACGAAATACGCGTCTCGCATGAAATCCCGGACCGTGGAGCCGCCGTTACGCGACCCGCCGCTGCTGGTGCGCACGTTAAGCAGATCACGCGCATAGAAGATTCCGACGACGGTGTCCTTGTGGCCCTCGTAAACCGGCACCTTCGTATGACCTGACCGCCGATAGGCGGCTGCGGCTTCCCTAGGCGTCGCTTTCGCGGACAGAAAAAAGATCCGCGACCGCGGCGTCATGATCTCTCGCAAGGTTTTGGCGCCGAAATCGAATATGCGATTGATGTACAGCGCTTCCTCGTGGTCCAGGACACCTTGACCCAAGGCCTCCTTGGTTAAGGTGCGGACCATGTCCTCGGTCAGAATGTTCGCCCGTGACCGCTCCTTGCCGACGATCAGCGTGATGAACAACTCGGCGATGTGACGCACGACCCAGCGCAAAGGCGTGATCAGCCGCGCGAAAAGGTCGATGAGTCGGCTTTGGACAGCGGCAAAGGCGACGTTGTTTCGGATGGCCAGGGTCTTCGGCGTGATCTCGCCGACAAACAATAACAGCGGGACCATGATCAGCAGGTTGATCCATTTGCTGTCGGCACCCATCAGGCGGATGACGATGGCGGCCGATATCACCGATGCCGCGACATTGACCAGTTCGTTGCCAATCAGGATCGTGACGATGAGCTGCCGGGGCTGAGACAGCAGGCGCTCGATCAGGGTCACCCGGGGATTGCCATCGCGTCTCATCTGCTCGATCTGAACCCGATTGAGCGAGAACAGCGAGGTTTCCGAGCTTGAGAAGAAAGCCGAGAGCCCCAAGAGGACGCAGAGCAGGAGAAGTTCAAGGACCAGCGTTACATCCACCCGCCTAAGACTCCCTTACGATGTTGCTTAGTCGGGGCTGGCGGCCTCGCCGGCGCCGATATCGGGTTCCACGCGGATCTTCACGATTGCCCGCTCGCTCGCTTCGACGACCGTGAACCGGTAGCCAGCCTCCACGACAAATTCGCCTGCTTTCGGAATATGGCGCAACCGCGCCAGCAGCAAGCCGCCGACAGTGTGGAATTCGGTTGTCGGCAGGCTGGTGCCGAGGACCTCATTGGTCTCGGAGATCGAAAGCCGCGAATCCATAAGATACATTTCGTCGGCCAATTTCTCATAAACGCGTTTGCGTTTGGGCAGGTACTCCTCAAAGTCGTAGCCGACATCGATTTCACCGACGACCTCCTCGACGATATCCTCCATTGTGATCATGCCGATCGCGGATCCGAACTCGTCGACGACGATTGCCATGTGGTCTTCGCGCTGCCGAAGGATCGGCAGTTGCTGATCGATGGTCTGCAGCGGCGATACGTAGAGGGCCGGCTTTATCAGCTTTTCCAGCGGTTGTTCGGCGATCTCTCGGTCCATCAGGTCCCAGGTGTTCAACGTAACGACGCCGATGATATTGCTGGTGCTGTGTTCATAAACAGGCAACCGGTTGTAGCCGTGCCGCCGCACAAGTTCCAATGCCGTCGCGGTGCTCTCGCTACGGCCGATCGTCGTAACCTCCGCGATGGGAATCATGGCCTCCGCGACGGTGGTTTCGGCAAACCGGATCACGCGTCTGATCCTGCCGCGACCGAACGAATCCATGGCCGCGCCCTGTTCGGCCATATCCAGAACCGTGCGAAGTTGTTCCCGCGTGATGAAGAACGGTTGGGTGGCGCGCGCAACGCCGACCAGTCGGGCGATCGTGCGCGCGACACGGGAGAAGACGAAGACGACCGGATAGAACAGCCAGGACGACCATCTGAGGGGGTAGACGATGAGCGGCGTCAAGGTGTCCGATTTCTGCTGGTAGACGCTTTTCGGCACAATCTCGCCGAGAACGAGCAGCAACGGTGTCAGCAACAGAAAGGCGTACAGTTCGCCACTGTCGCCGACATATTGGATCATCAACAGCGCGCCGATCGTCGTTATGACGATGGTCGAAATATTGGTTCCCACCAAGGTCGTGCTGAGCAGAACATCCGGCTTCTGGAACAGTCCCAGTGCAAGTTTGGCGCCCCTGTTCCCCTGTTTGGCCTTGTGACGCAGCTTGATCTTGTCCGAATTCACCAGGGCAATTTCGGAGCCGGAAAAGAACCCTTTCAGGACAAGGAACAGGAACATGGCAAATAGCGCGACGAAGAGTTCCATCGTCTAATTCCTTTCCTCGTCCCGGAGGTCCGCGGCCACTGAACTGGCGCGGCGTGGCTCCTTGCCCCGGCGTGATTTGTCGTGCTTCAGCGCGGCCAGTTCAACGACTTCGGCGCTGTCGGATTGGGTGCCCTGAGCCGGTTCACGATCCTCTCCTTCGAGGGGCGACGCAGACGGTATGCCCTCGGTCGTCTCCGGCACGGTGGGCTCCAATTCCGCCGTCGTGTCCACCACAAAGGGGCCCCCTGGCGCATTGTTGGGTGTACGGCCCTCATCAAGTCTGCCTTTGGATACCCGTACCTTTGCCAAACGGTGGCCATCCATTTCCAGAACCGTTGCGACAATCCCCTCCATGACGACGCGGTCGCCGACCTTCGGCAGGCGGTCAAGATATCGGAATACGACACCGCCGATCGTCGTCATCCGCGGATCCTCGATACCGAAGTTGGTCAGGTCGTTGAAGTCGGTCAACTTCATCTGACCGGCGACTTCGTACACGTTCTCGTCGCGTTCCCGATAAAGCTCCTGGCCCGTAACCGCTTCGGAGATCTCTCCGAAAATGAAGTTGACCACGTCGCGCATCGTGATGAAGCCTTCAACGCCGCCGAACTCGTTCAAGACCGCCGCCGCCCTGGCGTTGTTGGCCTGAAAGAAATCAAACATCTCGTCCACATGTTTTGTCGGCGGTGCGACAACCGGCGGATGCATAATGTCAGCGGGCGTGAGCTTGGTCAGATCCGCCCCTTCGAAGACCAGACGCACCATGTCCTCGGCATGCAGAAAACCGACCAGGTTATCGGGATGCTCGTGGCACACGGGAACGCGGGGATGCCTGATTTCACGGAACCGCTCCAGCATAAGCGGCACGCTCATGTCGTCCTTGAGGAAACGGGTGCGCGTCCGCGGCGTCATGATTTCGACGATTTCGGTCTCACCGGCCTCCAGGAGGTTGTCGATGAGAACCCGCTCGGTTGCGTCCAGAATACCCTCGTCCGCAACGTCTTCGACAAGGGTTCGAAACTCGTCCACATGGAGGATGTTTTCCCGGCCACGCTCATCTCCGACGATCCAGGTCGTAATCAGGTCGGCAACCACACGGACAGCGCGTCTGATGGGCGTGATCAGGCGCACCCATATGCTGAGCGGCGCGGCGACCAGCCCGGCGCTGATGCGCATGGGGTCGCTCACGGCGATGGTCTTCGGTGTCACCTCGCCCAACAGCAAGAGCAAAGGGAACATGACCAGCACGTTGATCCAGCCGGCCCGTTCTTCGCCGTATAGATAGACGAGAATTCCGGCCAGATTGGCCGTTGCGGCGATGTTGACGAGCTCATTGCCGCACAACAATGAGATGATCAGCCGCCGCGGCTGGTCTAGCAGCGCGTGCAGCGTTTCGGATTGAGGATGACGGTCCCGGCGCAACTTCTGGAGATCCAGTCGGGACAGCGAGAACAGGGCCGTTTCCGAGCCAGAAAAGAAAGCGGAACAACAGAACAGAAAGACCTGAAAGGCCAGCGCGGCCAATACCGCCGGTTCCAGAAGGCGCGCGGTATCGAAGGAAAAGAACGCTGCGGTAGTAGCGCCTATCTGAGCCAGCTCTTCGGCGATCCAGTCCATATATGGTCGAGCCCTCTTGGTCGTGCGAGCCGCGTTTGCCCTCGGTGCAACGTTGTCTATGGGCGATGCACTCGTCCCGCGGCTTCGTTCCTCCGTCCGACTATATGCGCTGCTCTCAAGGCCGTCTCGCCATGTTCGCGGCCGCCATGGCACCGCAGCAAGCAGCCGTACCTTAGAGATGCGGTCCTGATTGGAAATTGATTTGCCTCAAGCTTCGCAGCTGCAAACTTGGGTTCTTGATCCATCTCAATTTCCAATCTTTTCGGACTGGGTACGGTTAACCACAAGACCAAGATGGCCGCTCTTTGGGGTCTACGAGCGATATAGGGGGCAGGCGTGAGCCAGGATCAAGCAGACAACTCAAGCGTGAAAAACGATAAGGACCGTCCAATCCTCGTCGCGATGGACTTCAGCGACGATGCGGAAGCCGCGCTGATCTGGGCCTGCAAATACGCCCAGTGCACCGGCGCACCTGTACAGGCTCTGCATGTCGTCCATGACCCGGGAGAATCGCCGGGCTACTACCACAAGAGCAAAGATGACGCTTTGCGGCCGTTAACGGACGTGGCCGCTGAAATGATGGTGGAGTTCCTCGCGCGTGTCGCCGCTGAAAACCCGAACCTCAAGGCAGCCACCGAGGTTGACCCGATACTGGTCACGGGAATTCCGGCAACGAGGATCCTCGAGGTTGCGGAGAAAAATGACGCCAGGATCATCGTAATGGGCAGCCGCGGGCGAACCGGGTTGCCGCATCTTTTGTTGGGTTCGAAGGCCGAGCGCGTGGTGCAGCTCTCGCCGGTTCCCGTCACGATCGTAAAAGCGAAGGTGAATGATGAGTAAGGCTGACCACGGCGGGCGCGCGCTGCGTGCCGCACCGGCAACGCGTATCCATTATAACACCATCGCGCTCATCGATCCCATCTTTGCCGGCCGTGGCATCTATACCCGCCTGTTTGGGGACAAGATCGGCTTTGCCATGATCTTCATTGTCGCGGCAGCCTTTTGCCTCACGATCCGACCCACTGTCGCGGCGGATGATGGTGCCGGCATCGACTGGTGGGGCATGGCGATGCAGTTGTTCGGCGGGCTGGCTGTGTTCCTGTTCGGCATGGAGCAGATGGCAGAGGCGCTGAAACGCGTTGCCGGCGACCGCATGAAGGCCATCCTGGGGAAGCTCACAACGAGCCGCATCATGGGTCTTTTGACCGGTGCGTTCGTCACCTCGATCATCCAGTCGTCGTCGGTGACAACAGTCATGCTGGTCGGTTTCGTGACGGCCGGTCTGATGTCGCTGTCCCAGGCGATCGGCGTGATTCTCGGCGCCGATATCGGCACCACAGTTACCGCACAGATCGTGGCCTTCAAGGTCACGAAATACGCCCTTCTGCTCGTGGCGGTTGGCTTCCTGCTGATCTTCACCGGACGAACGGACAAGATCAAACATTACGGTGCCTTGATCATGGGGCTGGGGCTGATCTTTTTCGGCATGGGCATCATGAGCGCCGGCATGAAGCCGCTGAGGACCTACGAACCGTTCATCGAGCTGATGAAGAACGTCACTCATCCAGCAGTTGGGATCGTGATCGCAACGGCGTTCACCGCATTGATTCAGTCATCGTCCGCCACCATGGGCGTGGTCATCGCATTGGCTTCGCAGGGGCTGATTTCGCTTGAAGGGGGCATTGCGCTGGCGCTCGGAGCCAATATCGGAACCTGTGCGACCGCCGGTCTGGCGGCCATCGGCAAACCCCGAGAGGCGGTGCGCGTGGCCGTTGCCCACGTCACGTTCAAGATCGTCGGGGTTCTTTTGATCGTTTGGTTCATTCCGCCGTTTGCGGACATGATCCGTTCCATATCTCCCGTGTCGGAGGACCTGACCGGTATTGACAAGCTGGCGGCCGACACACCGCGCCAGGTGGCTAACGCGCACACGGTCTTCAATGTGGGTATCGCGTTCCTGTTCCTGCCTTTTGCGTCGCTGTTTGCACGGTTCTGCGAGTGGGTGGTTCCCGACAGGCCGGTTGAGATCCCCGCAGTGATCCAGCCCAAATACCTGGATCGGGAGCTGCTCGGTACGCCTGCTTTGGCCCTCGACCGCGCGCGGCGCGAGATCGGGCGGCTGGGATTGATGGTCGATGACATGCTGAAAGCCACGCTTCCCGCGGTCGCGACAGGATCCAGAGAGGACTTGCAGGAACTGGCCAATATGGATTCCGATATCGACATCCTGCATGGCCATATCGTCCGCTATCTGAGGGATATCAGTTCGGAGGAACTCAGTCCCGAGCAGTCCCAGGACGTCATGAACCTGCTGCTGGTCGTCAATAACCTGGAACAGGCGGGAGATATCATCGAGACAAATCTCGTCACAATCGGCCGTCGGCGGATCGATGAAAATATCGTCGTCAGCAAACCGACGCAGTTGGTCCTGGAGCGCTATCGAAACGAGGTCTCCGATGCGTTGCGCTCCGCCGTTAAAGCGGTTGAGACCGAGGACCAGGCGGCGGCGTTGAAGGTCAAGGGCATGAAGAAGGGGATGGCGGAACTGGCGGAGGAGACGGCCAGGCACGAGGTGGACCGGCTGATTGCGAACGAGCCCAACCGTCTTCACACCTTCACCCGGGAGATGGAGATCATCGAGAACATGAGCCGCATCTACAGGCTGTGCCGCAAGATCGCAAAGACGGAATGGCCGGCGGCCCAGGACGCGGATCTGCCGGAGGCCGCGGAATAACGGGACTGGCCGCGTTGCCCGGCGTGGTTCCACGCCGGAGGCGCGTGGCGATCGTGGAGGAGTCGCCTTCGGCTGCCCCTTGAGGTTGGGCAGTCCCGATAGTGATGCGACCTTCCGTTTTGTTGCGGTATATCAATTCAGACGGTGACCGACCGCGTTATCTTGCCCGGTAGCGGCCTCAACAGGCGTTCCGCAACAACAGAATAAGCAGTGCCGGGCGGCCCAGGCTTCGGCTATGGCAGAGGAGGGGTGATGACGCTTCTGGAGAAGACGACAAGGCAAAAAAGAACAACCCAGGGCGGGGAGAAATCGCCGGCGCCACCGAAAGTCGCACGCCCACGGGCGAAGGCGACTGGCCTACAAAGAAAGACACCGGCTCGCTCTCAGAAAACTGCGTCCGAGAAATTTGCGACCTGCGCGGCGAAAGACGTCGCCCCAAAGGTTTCGAAGGACATCGATCTTGAGTCGACGGAGCTGTATCTGAACCGGGAACTCACCTGGCTGAGCTTCAACCGGCGCGTGCTGTCTGAAGCGCAGAACAAGCAAGTGCCTGTGCTTGAAAGGGTGAAGTTCCTGGCGATTACGAGTTCGAACCTGGACGAGTTCTTCATGAAGCGGATCGGCGGCCTCAAACAGCAGGTCGCAGCAGGCGTCCACCAGTTGACCGTGGATGGCCGGACGCCGCAGCAGCAGATCTTGGACTGCATCGAGTCGGTAAACGATATCGAACAGTCCCAGCGGGCCGTGTTCTTGGAACTGATCGAGGCCTTGCGCGATAGCGGGGTGCTCCTCACAACCTATGAGGAGTTGACCGAGGCTCAACGCGAGGCGGTGCGCGCCGAGTACGAAACCATCATCCTTCCCCTGGTAACGCCCCTGGCGATGGATCCGGCACATCCGTTTCCGTTCATCTCGAACCTGTCGCTCAATCTGCTGGTGACCATCCGTTACAGGGATGAGTCGGAAAGCATCATGAACAGGATCAAGGTCCCTGTTGGCGCAGGTGTGCCTCGATTCCTGCGCGTTGGCGATGCGGACCATTTTGTTCCACTGGAACATGTCATGGCGCACAATCTGGACCTGTTGTTCCCGGATATGCCCGTCGAATCCTGCGAGATCTTCCGCGTCACCCGCAATGCCAATACGGAGCTTGAGGAGGACCAGGCAGAGGATCTCCTCAATCTGATCGAAACCGAGCTACGGGATCGCAAGTTCGCTCCCTTCGTCCGGCTTGAAGTACGCAAGGGCATGAACCCCATCCATCGCGGCATGCTGGCGGCGGAGTTGGGGCTCGATGAGGACACCGATATCTACGAGTCGGATGTGTTGCTGGGGATGCGGGATCTTATGGAGTTTGTCGGCCTGAGCCGGCCGGACCTGCGTGACCCCGATCATCACCCGATCACGAATGTTCGGCTCAACGAAAATCGCAGCATCTTCCATATGATCCGCGATGCCGGCTCGATCCTGTTGCAGCACCCTTATGAATCATTTGCAACGTCGGTCGAGCGGTTCGTGCGCGAGGCGAGCAGGGATCCCAAAGTGCGTGCGATCAAGATGACCTTGTACCGGACGTCCGCCGATACCGAGATCCTGGAATACCTGATGGATGCTGCGCGCAACGGCAAGCAAGTCGCGGTTGCGGTGGAGCTGAAAGCACGCTTTGACGAGGCCGCCAACATACAGTGGGCGAGCCGGCTGGAAGACGCGGGCATCCACGTCACATACGGGGTGCTGGGGCTGAAGACCCATGCCAAGGTGATTCTGGTTGTCCGCATGGACTATGCAGGGCTGACCCGATACGCTCATATCGGAACCGGCAACTATCATGCCGGAACGGCGCGCATCTATTCCGATCTGGGGTTTTTGACGTGCGACGCGGATATCGGGCATGATCTCACGGAGTTGTTCAACTACCTGACGAGCGGCTGCAAGCCGTCGCGCCGTTACCGCAAGATCCTGACAGCGCCGAAGTTTCTGAAGAAGGCCCTGCTGGCCAAGATCGACCGTGAAATCGAGGTCCATACGAAGACGACACCCGGTTTGATCCGTCTCAAAACCAACGCGCTGGAAGATCCGGATATCACACGGGCGC
>CAJIAD010000406.1_pt1 | contig 14154 bp, 10 predicted proteins | sample 9198981 | NCBI WGS metagenome assembly CAJIAD01 (sample SAMEA7708274, study PRJEB35096) | sediment metagenome | biome: marine neritic benthic zone biome [ENVO:01000025]; feature: sediment [ENVO:00002007]; material: shallow marine sediment [ENVO:03000034] sea grass bed [ENVO_01000059] ...
CCGATAGCCGCGCCGCGGCACCGTCTGGATGAAGGCCGGACTATGTGGGTCGTCTTCGAAGGCGCTACGTAGTTCGCTGATACATCGCGTCAGCGGTTGTTCGGTCGGGTAGTTCTTGCCCCACACGGTATGGACGAGATCCCAGCGGCCGACCATCCTGCCTTCGTGTTCGGCCAGGCACAGGAGCACCTCCATCGCCTTGGGTTGCACATGGCGATCACCGAGAGGACCGGAAATCACGCCTTCCAGCGGTTTCACGATCCGGTCACCCAGCCTGAATCCCTGGCGTAGATTTGCTCTGTCCATCGCGCCGTCGATCCTCCAGCCCGATCTCATCGAGTATAGCAGCGGCTCTCTCGCTATGTGCCTGATTTCACGCATTATCCTGTGTTGCGATCCGGTATGGCGGCGCCCGACGCGATGCCACAGGCCAGCGATTTCGCCGCGTCGGCGACAATTTGACCGTCTCGATTGCGCTGTGCGTCGGCAACGAAGGTCCGGGACCACAACTCGACGCCGGATTGGGTTTCGATGAGCCTGGCCGTGACGACGACGTTATCGACCATCTCGCTGACGGTGCCCGACATCAGGACGGGTGCCTCGCCGGCCAGGTTCTCCGCGGGCACGTGGTTCGCGTCGAACGGCAGGACGGTCACGTCGAGACCGGAGATCGCCGACAAATGGACAGCAATCTCGTCGCTCACAGCGGCCGCCAGGGTTGCCACGCCGGGCTTGTCCGGCACGGGTTCGAACGGCACGAGCGCGAGAGCGGCCGGTTCAACCCCGAATTCGAAAGCGCTGACGCTCGAGACCAGGTAACGGCCCAGACCTGGCACAAGAACTGCGACAAGAGCCGCCGTTGCTGTCGTTAGCAACAGCCCGCGCACGACCAGTCGGAGCACGAATTGCAGCGGTGAAACAGCCGCCGGGCCGGTCGGGCTTCTTTCGATGCCGCCTTCGTTGATATCGAATGCCCATGCCAGCGCCGCGGCCAACGGAAAGCCGATCGCCAGGCTGACAACGACCAGTGTGACCGTCCAGTCGGGCAGGCTCATGATAGGGAAGATGGTCGACACAACCTCTGTCGTTACCCATGCGATCACGGCGTAGGTGATCGCAACCCGTGCCACTCGTCTGCGACTCAGCTCGGCCAGCAGACCCCGTTTCTCATCATCGGATCCGTTGGCGCCAGTCCTGTTGCCGTGTGCGGATTCAGGTCCGTTGTCATCGTCGGACGCATCGTCTGAACGATTTTCGCCCTTGCAGACCTCCGGACCCAGCCGTTCGACCGGCGCGACCAGTCGGTAGCCACGTCGCGGGATCGTTTGGATGAAACGGGGCCGGTCGGAGTGATCACCCAGCACATGACGTAATTCACTGACGCAATGGGTCAGTGCCTGGTCCGATGCGTGACCCGCGCCCCAGACTTCGCTGATCAGAGCGGCTCGATCAATGACCTCGCCAGGCCGATTGGCCAGGGCAACAAGCAATTCCGCTGCGTGCGGATGCAGGGATTCCATTCCCGAGTCGCTCAGAACCTCGCCCGCAATCGGGTTGACGATCACCTGCCCGATCCGGATCTTGTCGTGCAATCCGATGGCTTGTGTCATGGCGGGACCTCCGTTTTCTTGGGCCTTCACTATCTATATACGGCTAACTCATTGTCTTTGCAGCGGTTTCGAAGGGTTCCGAAGAAAAGAAGAACAGTTCCGAAGGGTTCGAAAGAAGCTGCGAAGGGTGTGACAGGCGTAAACAAGCTTCATCGATCACCTGCGAACATGTCGTCCGCTGTAATCCGGCGCCGCGTCGCTGCATGCTGCGGTGCACTCAGGAAGGCGCTCGCCATATGCGAGAGGCAAGCTCGCCTCGCCCGGCATCCACTATGTTCTAATGTGGCCCGATTCCTGAGGTGCCGACGGGGGCAGAGACAATGAAAATTGCGTTTGCAGTCGTCGCGGGCCTTGTGATTGCAATCCTGTCGGGTCGATTTTTACTGTCCGAGACACGCGCGGCCGCCGTCAGTCCTTCAGCACCCCTGGCGGCGCGTCTTGACTCCGTCGCGGCGGAGCACAGCGTTGTCGGGTTCGCGATCGGCATGGTTGCGCAGGGCGAGAAAGTACTCAGCCACGGCTACGGTCATGCCCGACTCGGTGGTGATACCCTCATTACCAGTCGCTCCATATTTCACTGGGCATCGGTGTCCAAGCCTTTCGTGGCGATCGCGGTCATGCAGCTGAAGGAACGGGGCCAGCTGGACCTCGATGCGCACCTGGTCGACATCCTGCCGGACTACAAGACCTCGGACGATCGCCATCAGGAAATCACCATCCGGCAGTTGTTGTTGCACACCTCCGGCATGCCGGACGTGCAGGACTACGAGTGGGACAAGCCACAGTTTGACGACGAGGCACTGCAACGCTGGGCGTTGACGGAGTCGCCGAGAGAGCTTCTGTTCGATCCGGGATCGGATCGCCGCTACAGCAACGTCGGTTACGAGATTCTGGGAGTCGTGATCGAACAGGTGTCGGGAGAGTCTTTCGAGGACTACATGCAGCGGCACATCTTCACGCCACTCGGCATGTCGGACACGACTTTCTACTACCCCGATGTGCCGGAACAGTGGCGCACAACCGGACATGCCGGCGAGGGCGATCGTCAGCCGACCAAACACTATCCCTACAACCGGCGGCACGCGCCGAGTTCGACGCTGAACACCAACATCGACGACATGGCGCGCTACGTCAAAGCATTGCTCAATGGGGGCGAGCTGGACGGCAAGCGCATACTTCGCAGCGATACCCTGAAGGAGATGTGGACGCCGGGCTGGACCATGCGCGAGACTCCCTTGAGCGCAATGGCGCTCGGCTGGGTTGTCGAGGATTTCAACGGTCACCGCATGGTCCGGCATTTCGGAAGTGACGATGGTTTCCGGTCTGTGTTGATCCTATTCCCCGACGATCAGGCCGGAGCGTTCATGGTCACCAACGACGAGGAAACACCGACGAGGGAGATCGTGACAACAGCACTGGCCGATCTGTTGGGTGGCGAATCTGAATAACGACCTGGTCATCCTGGCGGTACTGCTGTCGGCGGTCTTCGGGCTGCTGATCTGGGGGCGCTGGCGCTACGACCTCGTGGCCTTCACGGCCCTGGTGGTGGCATTACTTGCCGGCGTCGTGCCGACCGATCAGGCGTTTTCCGGTTTCGGTCATCCGGCAACCGTCATCATCGCGCTGGTCCTGATCGCCAGCCGCGGCCTATCCAACTCAGGCGCGATCGAATTGATGACCCGGCATGTGATAGACGCCAGTCGCAAACTGGCGACACACATAGCGGTGATGACAGGATTCGCGGCCGCGTTATCAGCCCTGATGAACAACGTCGCCGCACTGGCTCTTTTGATGCCGGTGGACCTGGAGGCGGCGCGCAAGGCCAAGAGGAGCCCGTCCCTGACACTGATGCCGCTCTCATTCGCCACCATCCTCGGCGGCATGATCACGCTGATCGGCACGCCGCCCAATATCGTGATCGCGGAGTACCGCAACGATGCCCTGGGCGAATCGTTCCGCATGTTCGACTTCGCGCCGGTGGGGATCGCATGCACGATCGTCGGCCTGCTGTTCATTGCCACGATTGGCTGGCGGCTGATCCCGTCGTCCGCGGCAACCAGCGACAAAGAGAAGGAGCTGATCGAACTCGAGGGCTACGTCGCGGAGGTCCAGGTGCCGGAAGATGCCCCGGTGATCGGCAAGCGAGTGCGCGAGCTCGACGACAACGTCGAAGAGTACAACGCCGTGGTCCTCGGCCTGGTCAGGCGTGGCCAGCGCCTGCCCGGCATGGCGCGTCGTACAGAGATCCGTGCCGGCGACGTCCTCGTTCTGCACGCCAGTCCCAGTGCCATCGACGCACTGGTCGGGGAATTCGGCCTGAGGTACGACAAGGACTCCGCGAGCAAGAGCCTGTACGACGATGAAGATCTGGCCATGCTGGAGGTTGTGGTCCCCGAGGATGCGCGCATCGCAGGTCGTTCAGCATTGTCGGTGCGCCTGTTGGGTCGCCACGGTGTCCTGCTGGTGGGTGTCTCGCGCCAGGGTAAGCGATTCCGCGAGCGAGTCCGCGGTTTACAGATACAGCCAGGCGACGTGCTCCTCCTGCTGGGCCAGAGCGACCGGCTGTCCGAAATCGCCGCCTGGATGGGTTGTATGTCGCTCGCGGAACGCGGCCTGCAGGTCGTCCGCCGCGACAAGGCGTGGCAGGCCGTCACTATTTTTGGCGCCGCGATCGTGTTGGCGAGTACCGGGGTCATCTACCTGCCGGTCGCGCTGGCAGCGACCGTTGCCCTCATGGTCATGCTCGGCATCGTGGCCTTGCGACAGGGCGATGATTCCGTCGCCTGGCCGGTGGTGGTGTTGCTCGGTTCGATGATCCCCCTGGGTGCGGCGCTGGAATCCAGTGGCGGCACCGCGATCATCGCGGACTTCATCGTTGCCGTGACCTCGGGTTTGTCGCCGGCTTTCGTGCTGGCGTTGCTGATCGCAGTGACCATGACCTTATCCGACGTTATGAACAACACGGCGACAGCCGTTATCGCTGCACCGGTGGCGCTCGAGATCGCCGCGCGCCTGGGGGTCGACCCGGATCCATTCCTGATGGGTGTTGCTGTGGCAGCATCTTGCGCCTTCCTGACCCCGATCGGTCACAAGAACAACACGTTGATCCTGGGTCCCGGTGGTTATCGGTTCGGCGAGTACTGGCGGATCGGGCTGCAGCTGGAGGTCCTGATCGTGCTGGTATCGACGCCGATGATCCTGTGGGTCTGGCCGCTGTATAATGGCGCGACCGGTCGACGACAACAACATGCAAGAACAGCCCCGCCGTACCTGGTTCCAGCGTTTCTGTCTGCGCGTCCTGACACTGTTCGGGTGGCGACACGTGTTCGTGCCGCAACCGGAATCGAGGGGCGTGATCCTGGTCTACCCGCACACTTCGAACTGGGATTTCATGGTCGGCATCTTCTTCCGCTATGGCTACGGACTGCGTGCGCACTGGCTCGCCAAGCACTCTGCGTTCTGGTGGCCGCTCGGGCCGATCCTGCGGTTCATGGGCGGCATCCCGATCGACCGGCGCCACCCCCAGGGAACCATCGGGTCGATTGCCGAGCAGTTTCAGAATCGCGACTGGATGTGGATCGCGATCACGCCCGAAGGGACGAGGTCCCATACCGATCACTGGAAGTCCGGCTTCTACCGCATTGCGGTGGCGGCGGACGTACCCTGCGCGCTGGCCTGTATCGACTACAAGACCAAGACCGTCAGTATGGACACCTACCTGCGGTTCACGGGTGACGAGGAGTCGGACCTGCAGATGATCCGCGACTTCTACGCGGACAAGCAGGCCTTATACCGGGAGAATGAAGGTGAGATCCGGTTCCGGGATGCAGGGCCGGACCGATCGCGGCACGATTCCTAGGGTAAGGCAGAGGGGCGGGAGCTTGCCGCTCGGATCGCCGGCGACAACCTGCGGTACTTCACCAGGCTCCAGGTCTTCATGCAGGCAGAAGTACGGTCGCCAAGCGACCGTTGCCCGTCATGTGCCCGCAACGGGTCGGCATCGACGGCGCGTTTCTGCCCGGCCATGGATGCATTCTGTCGTTGCCACTTCAGCGATCGTGATCGCAGTCGCCTTCCGAGCTGCTGGACTTTCATGGGATTCACTCGGCTTGTCAGCATGGATTCACGGCGCCAATGATCGCATTGCAACATGACAGAAATGCGACAAAATCCATGCTGAAAACAAGCAAGTTCCGGCGGTGGGAGCCGCGGAGGGCGGTCAGTCCTGCTCGAAACCCGGAAACGGCTTGCCGTCGGACAGGCGGTAGACGGTGATCCTGTCGCCGATCCTGATGACCCGTTTGTCGAGATCGGGGAAGTCGGCGATCTCGTGCTCCCGATTCTCGCCACCCATCAGGTAGACCAGGTCTTCGTCGCAGGGATTGGCCATGATGTGCGCGACCGATGGTGTGGGAAAGGCGACGAAATCGCCCGGCCCCATCTCGTACTCCTCGCCATCGATCCGCGCCATGCCGCGCCCCGAGAGGATGTAGATCCACTCTTCTTCGCGGCGATGCGTGTGGTATGCGAACGACTCCTTGCCTGGTGGGATCCTGACCAGGCTGACGCCGGTGCGTGACAAGCCTGCGAGCCTGCTCATATGGGTGCCCGTGATTTCCGAGTCGGGATTCCACGGATGGGAAAACGTCTCTTCCCCGTCAGCGATGGTGGTCCCGGACAGCAGGTGCGGATAGCGCGGCTTGTCGTTCATGATGGTGTACCGGATTCAATCAGGTCGATGGCCGAAGCATAGACCCGGTGGTGACTTGGCGCGTAGTTGGCGTCCGCACCCGCAAAAAAAAGCCCGCGTCAAAGACGCGGGCAAGTTTGTAACCTCGGAACAAGCAATCAGTTTGGATCAGGGTCTGGTGCCCGACTCGAACGGATCAGCGGTCCAGCCGAGGGCGGTCCAGTCGATCTGGTCACCCGTATGGCAGTCCGTGCAGTCGCCGTCCATGCCGTAGGCCATCTCCTTGGGCGCTACTTCGTGGTTCACCGTCAGGTACATCTCGGTCTCTACGAACTGGTAGGCTCCGCTATATTCCTGACCGGTGTAGGCCGCGCCATCCTGCAGCGCGAGATCCCAGTCATAGAAGACCCAGTAAGGATTGGGGCCACCCTTCATGCCGAACAGGTGCGGGACCAGCATCGTGTCGTTGTTGGCGTCCGCAACCTGCTTGCCGACCATCTTCTTGAAGGGATAGATCTTGGCGCCTGCGGTCGTGTAGTCGGCCGATGGCGCGCCCAGATTGACCGGCACTTCGGTGAACTCGTCGTTGGCGTTCTCGATCGCCTTGTCCCACTTGTGATCGTAGTAGAGCAGGCTCGGGCGAACGTCGTTGGCCCATTCGAAGGTGCCTTTCATCTTGTCGTAGAGAGGCTTGCCGGTGTCAGGATCGATCGGGATATCTTCCGGTGGTATGTCCTGACCTGCTGTTGACCAATCCCAGAAGGTCTTCGTCGGTACTTCGCGTGCGAAGGTCGGGATATGGCAAACCTGGCAGGCGAGACGATCGCCGTGGGGTTTCAACAGGTTCTCGACGGTCGTACCGGCGTGGATGTTGGTCTGGTCGCCGTGGCAATCAGCACAATCTTTCATCACGCCTTCGTCGACCGAATGCACCACCATGCCGCCGATGCCGTGGGACAACAGGTTGTTGTTGGCATCACGCTGCACTTCGTGACAGGTCACGCACTGCAGGTTGCCGCCATCGGTGCCCATGTGGACATCGTAGTCGCGGGTTGTCGCTGCCTGGGCTGTCGACAGGTCACCGTGCTTGACGTTGTCACCGCCACCCGCTTTGGCGTGGCAGGCGAGGCAGTTCTTGCGCGACGGAATGCCGTCGGCGATGGCGACGCTCTGTGCGATGGGATTGAGATCCAATCCCTCAGGCGGTCGACCGGCAGTCTTCTTGTCCTTCACATAGGTGCCGGTCTGGTCATGGCAGACCAGGCAGTCGATCGCTTCACGATTCGAGAAGTCGAAGTTCTTGTCTTCGTAGCCATAGCCGATGTGGCACTGGGTGCAACGCGGCTCGTTGGTGGAGATCGCGATGCAGAAGTTGTTGATGATGTCGGTCTTGCCGTGGGTCTCAGCCTCTCGCCCTTCGAGACCGGCCGAGATGCCGTCCCAGTTCCAGTGACCGGTGGTCAGGATCTCGTCCGCAATCGGTCCGTGGCAGGTCAGGCAATCGCCTGTGCCCTCGTAGGGATTGTCGGCGAAGTAGTCGACGTGGAATCTCGCGATCACACCGTCGCCACCGCTGGCGAGGGCGTTGCAATCGAGCACGTTGATCTCGCTGTCGCCGTTCAGATCTTCTTCCGGGAAGTCCGGCACACCGTTCTCATTGAGATCCCAACAGTTAATACCGTCGCCGCCGGCAGCGCCGTCGGAGCCATCGGAGCCATCAGCTCCTGTGGCGCCGTCAGAGCCGTCGACTCCGTCAGCACCTGCCGGTCCCGCGGGTCCAGTGTCGCCGTCCGAGCCACCGCAACCGGCGGTGCCGAGGGCGAGGAAACTGATCGCGAGTAACGCGGCAAGCTTGAATTTACCAAGGCTATTTGCGTCCATCGTGACACTCCTAATAGCTAAAGTTACGCCATGAGCCGACCGATCTGGCGTACGGATCGGCCGGCCCGAATTCGTGTTCAGGGGGGGGTGGAAAGAGGCCGCTGGTGCGGTTCTGGTTCATCTCTAAATGCAGTTGATTCTTAATTAGCCAAATCTAAATTAGCTTTAAGTGATATTTTCTGCAGTGCGGCATTTGTTGCATTGATCTGCGTCAATACCGGGACGAAATTTCGGGATTTTCGTACCTGGGTAGGTGCGGGTCTGGAAGGGTAACGAGGACGCAATCGCGCCGGGGTGGCACGACGCTCTAGCCGGTGACAATCCAGTTTCTTCGGGCTACAGACGATCGCCGATGCCGGCGCCAGCGAGTGGTGGTCCGGGTCAGAATCCGGCGACGATAAACTGCGTGGTATTCCTGAAGTATCGTGGCCCGTCTTCGGTACCCCAGATCAGGGCGCGAACCGTTTCCCTGGCCTCGTACATCTTCTCTTCGGGTATCTTCGCCGCCGTGACGCCGGCGAGCACAGTCCAGGCGGAGTCGAAGTCCTCGAACCCGAATCCGAGCGACGCGCTCTCGACTCTTGCCCTGAGCCCGACGTGGGCCAGTTGATCAATGAATTCGCTGCAGTCCTGCATCGACCCCGGTCCCACGCCCTCGACAGGTGGTCGGGGAGCGAAGCGGGCAGCCGCATCCTGGAAACGGACGATGTCGCACTCGTCGGGCTGCCCCCAGACGGCAGCCACCAGCCGGCCGTCGTTACGCAGCACCCTGGCGATCTCCCTGGCCGCCTTGGCCCTGTCGATCACGTACATCAGGCTCAATGATGCGAGGACCACATCGAATGAATCGTTCTTGGCGGGGATGCTTTCGGCACCGCCCTCCCGGAATGCCACGTTCTGCAGCCCCAGCTTCCTCGCCCGTGCCGAGGCACAGCGCAGCATGTCCAGGCTGATGTCGCTGCCGATGACGAAACCGTCGGCGCCGACACAGGGGGCCGCGTAGAAAGTGACCGATCCGGTGCCGGTGCCCAGGTCCAGGACCTGCTCGCCAGGACTCAATGCGGCGCGCGCGATCACGCCCTCGATGACGGGTACGAACCGTTCGTCGACTTCTTCGGCATAGATCTTCGACATCTGGTCCCAGATGCCGGCCTGCCATTCCAGCCCCTTGTCGTCCTCGTTGCCTTGCACCCTGGTCTCCCTCGGATAGCGTAAGGAGTTCCACGTCGTGTCCCGACGGGATGATCGCGGATAAACGCGCCTCAGATTAGCAGAAAAGTTGCGGCCGACACTGGGACCGCTTCACAGTCCCGACGGCTGGCTAGAAGTTGCCCAGGAAGAACGGGATCAGCAGGGCGTTGACCAGGTCGATAAAGAACGCGGCTACGAGGGGGACGATGACGAAGGCCTGGTGCGATGGCCCGTACTTCTGGGCCACGGCCGACATGTTGGCCATCGCCGTGGGCGTCGAGCCAAGCGAGATGCCACCGAACCCCGAGCAAACCACCGCCGCATCGTAATTGCGTCCCATCGCCGGAAACACGACGAAGATCGCAAGACTGACTGCGATCAGGAACTGGGCGCCGAGTATGGTCAGGATCGGTGCGGCCAGGTCGATCAGCGTCCATAGCTGCATGCTCATCAACGACATGGCCAGGAAAGCGCCCAGCGAGACATCGGCGATCAGGGCGATGGCAGGCGTCCTCGTCGGCCACTTGCGGCCGCTGAAGCGCGGAAACGAATCCGGGATCAGGTTTGTGATCAGGATGCCGGCGAAGAGGCATGTGACGAACAGGGGAAGCTTGAGGCCCGCATCGGCCAGCAGGGAATTGAGAATAAAACCGATGATGACGCTGATGTGAATGGCAAGGATCGCATCAAGCAGGTCCAGATATCCGATAGCTCCCGCTTCTTTCTTGTCATCCTCCGGTGCCCCGACATCCAGCGGTTCTGCGTTTTCACAGGTCAGGCCGTTCCGCGTGATCAGGAACTTCGCAATCGGGCCACCCATCAGGCTTGCCAGGATCAGCCCGAAGGTCGCGCAGGCGATCCCGATTTCCATGGCATTTTCGACACCGTATCCCTCGGCTATCCGGGGGGACCAGGCAATCGCTGTACCGTGGCCGCCGATCAGCGACACGGTGCCACCCAGCAGTCCGACCGGCGTGGGCAGATCGAACAGGGCCGCGACCGAAATGCCGGTCAGGTTCTGAACGAACATGTAGGCGATGGTGATCGACAGCAGGATGATCAGCGGCTTGCCACCCGAAAGAAGATCGCGGACGCTGGAATTGATGCCGATCGTGGTAAAGAAGTAGACGAGTAACACGTCGCGCGCGCCCAACTCGAAGGTCACCTCCAGGCCGGACACGGCGAAAATCAGCGCGATCAATATCGAGACCACCAGGCCGCCGGTCACCGGTTCGGGGATACTGAACTCCCTCAGGAAACGGACCGCGTCATTGATCCGCTTGCCTACGAACAGGACGATGATCCCCAATGTCACTGACATGAAGGGGCTGAAAGTCAGGACTCCGTCTTGTAGTTCTGTCATGCGAGCAACCCTAAACTGCTGTCCCCGACAAATCCATGATCAAAATTAATCTCATTCCCCCGCGGCGTCTTGTGAGGTACTTTCCACGATCATCCGGCGAAAGCAAAACGAAGGAGACCGCCAGTGTATGACCTGTTGACCAGTACCGCCGAAGTCGCGGTGGCGCTCGCCGGGTTCTCCGGCCTGTTCGTCGCTTTCAGTGGCCGCGGGCGCAGCCTGGCTGCAATAGAACGTTACGCGTTGCTATTCCTGCTGTTCTCCAGCCTCGGGGCGGCGCTGCTCGCGATGCTGCCGTTCGTCCTGATGGCCGCGACCGGCATGGATGGATTCGCGCCCTGGTACTGCCTGTTCCCGGCTGTCGTCCTGATGGTATTGACCTGGTGGATCTCCTTTTCCCGCTTGCGCCGGAGTGTTGCTCCCGACAAGCGGCGCTATCGCTGGATTCGTCCCATCATGCTGCCGATGCAATGGATTGTGGCGCTGCTGCAATTTGCGCCCCTGGTCTTCGGAATCGACCCCTATGCGATCTATGCGCTGGCCTTGTGGTGGATGATGTTCGCGGCGGCGGTCCAGTTCATCATCCAGGTGGCTGCAGCGACGCGACCTGAAAGCGACAACGCCTGACTCTTCGGTCCGGTTTCTACTCCAAGGGCACCATCTCCTGAAGAACCGTGGGCACCAACTCTGCGACGGTCGGATGGATGTGTACCGCGCGGGAAATGACCGTGTAAGGCTGCTTCGCATACATCACATCCAACAGACAGTGGATGACCTCGTCGCCGTTCAGGCCGAGTATCGCGGCACCCAGGATCTCTTCGCTGTCGGCATCGACCAGGATCTTGATGAAGCCCCTGGTTTCGCCGAATTCGCGGGCGCGACCTACGCGGGTCATCATCCTTTTGCCGACCAGTACGCGACGTCCCGACTCGCGCGCCTGTTGCTCGGTCAGCCCGATCCGTCCAAGTGGCGGGTCGACGAACAGTCCGTAGCAGAGTATGCGATCGGTCGCTTTTCTGGGGTCGTTGTCGAACAGGTTGGCGGCAACGATCTCGTAGTCGTTGTAGGACGTATGGGTAAAAGCGCCGCGTCCGTTCACATCGCCGATCGCCCAGACGCCAGTTACGTTCGTGCGTAACTGATCGTCGGTCGGGATGAAACCACGCGCGTCCGATTCGACGCCGGCCTTGTCGAGATCCAGGTCGTCCGTGTTCGGAATGCGACCGATCGCCAGCAACAGGTGTGATCCCTCAACTTCATCCGGCCCTTCGGTGCAACTGACCCGAACGGCGACACCGGCATCAGTTGCGCGTGCCGCAAGACATTCAGCGTTGAGCCTGAAATGAACTCCGTCGTCTTCCAGGATCTGGCGGACCGCATCCGAAACGTCTGGATCGTCACGCGCGATGATCCGGTCGCCGGTCTCGATCACCGTGACCTCGCTGCCGAACCGACGATACATCTGGGCGAACTCGAGACCGATATAGCTGCCCCCGACCACGATCAGATGATCCGGCAGGAAATCGACGTCCATCATGCTCGAGTTGTTGAAGTAGGGGAGTTGGTCGAGGTTGTCCCAGTCGGGCAATCGGGCGCGGGCGCCGACGTTGATGAAGATCTTCGCTGCCTCGATCACATCGCCGTTCACCTCGACCGAGTGGCTGCCGACGAAGCGGCCGTGACCTCGGATCAGTTCGACGTTTTCCATGCCGCCGATCCAGTCGGTGACGCCCTGGTTCGAGGCGCCCGAGATCTCGTCCTTGCGCGCCTTTACCTTTTCCATGTCGACCGAGATCTGGCCGGGGATGGAAACGCCGAATCGACCGGCCTCACGGGCCATCCACGCGACACGGGCACTGCCGACGAGGGTCTTGGTGGGGATGCAGCCCACGTTGACACAGGTGCCACCGACAAGGTGACGTTCGATGATGGCCGTGCGCAATCCCTCCTGGTTGAGTCGTCCGGCAAGCGCCGGTCCGGATTGGCCTGTACCGATGATGATCGCGTCGTAAGAGGTGGCCATATTGGGAGCTCCGCAGGGGCATGACGAGAGGGCGGCAGATTCGCGCCGGGACGTGTGGCTCAATAACCTAGTCTAGTTGGCGATGCGTTCTTCCGTACCCGGGTGGGTAGTGCTCCCACTCAACGGCAACGATCACCGCTGCAGTCGACGACCTGTAACTGTCCGCCCCGCAATTTGACAACCATCAGCGAAATCCAGATCCCGAGCAGCATCGCTCCGTAGGCGGGGAGTGCGTGGGGTGACAATCCGGGTATCGCATTGAGCAACAGGACGTCGTTTCCACCGGGCACGGCGGCGGCGCCAAAACCCATCAGGACGCCGCCCCACAAATAGCCGCGCCACCGGGACGCAGGTTTCCAGTCCAAGCGGAACTGCCGCCCAACTATAGCGGACAGGAGGACACCGCCGATCAGGGCGGCAAACAGACACCACAGCAGGGTCATGGTCCTGTCACCCACGATGACCGTCGGCTGATCAACGAGATCGCTGACCGCCTTGCCCAGTGTGAACGTGTAGGACCAGGTGCCTACCAGCGCATACAGGATGCCATTGCTGAGTCCCATCACTGCTGCGGATGTCGACAGGCGGTAGCGGCGCGCTCGTACACGCGACCAGACACTGCCCGACGCTGCGGTTCGAATCAGTCTGATGATCTCCAGGATCATCCACGCGGTTGCCGCGAGTCCCACGATGGAGGCTGACACGATCGTCAGTTCGATCCAGTGCATGGTGGCAGGAACAGCCGTGGTCGGCCCGAGGGGATTGAACCGCTCGAGGAGCGCCATGCCGGTGACAAAGCCGAGCAGGGTGACGAGCATGCCGAGGTTACCGTTGCCGAGTCGTGTCAGGGTGGAGAATGCGCAACCGTGATTCAGAACAGCACCCACCCCGAATGACAGGCCGCCGACAATCGCGGGCCATGTGAATGCAAAGCCAGGCACCGGTGACGGTGCGATCCCCAACCACCACACGAACCAGATCGAGACGCCGGTAACCCACAGGATGGTTTTTGCAAAACACGCCAGCATGTAGGCGCATCGTGTCGTCAGGATTTCCTCGACGGCCTTGACGTTACAGATGCTGGCGCGGTCCGCCGTGAAACCGACCGCCGCTGCGAGAGCAATAAACAGGATCCACTGCCAGAAAGAAAAATCCATGCTGCACACGGCTTCGTCGGGAGGACCTGCCCGATTATAGATCCCACAGACACGGTAGGTGAGGCCGGATCAATCGCTGACTTCAGGCTCCGTGGGTTGCCGGTGTGATCCTGACCAGGCCAGCGTCGGGTCTATCCATTCCGGCAGCGGCCGATAGACAAGGCCGTGACCGACACCCAGGCGCAATGGCATTTCTTTATAACTTGAAATCGATGATTCGCACCGGCGGGCCAGTGCTCCGC
>CAJIAD010000034.1_pt1 | contig 13914 bp, 12 predicted proteins | sample 9198981 | NCBI WGS metagenome assembly CAJIAD01 (sample SAMEA7708274, study PRJEB35096) | sediment metagenome | biome: marine neritic benthic zone biome [ENVO:01000025]; feature: sediment [ENVO:00002007]; material: shallow marine sediment [ENVO:03000034] sea grass bed [ENVO_01000059] ...
CGTCCGTTTGCCATAGCCATTCTCGGTAGCGGTCAGAATCTGCCCGTCAGCGACGATGATCAATGAGATTACGCGCTGATCACTCGAGAGTTTGATGCCGCGCACGCCGGCCGCCGTGCGACCCATCGGACGCACATTCTTTTCCATGAATCGAATGGCCTTACCGCTGGATGCGAAAAGCATGATGTCGCTGTCGCCATCGGTCAGCGCGACTTCGACGAGTTCGTCTTCGCCCTTCAGCGCCACGGCAATGATCCCCGTGGTTCGAGGATGCGAAAACGCCGTCAACGGAGTCTTTTTGACGGTGCCCCCCGAGGTCGCCATAAACACGTATGACCCCTCTTCATATTCCTTGATGGGCAACACTGCCGTGATGCGCTCCGCCGCCTCCAATGGCAGAAGATTGACGATTGGACGCCCGCGCGAACCCCTGCTGGCCCGCGGTAGCTGGTACACCTTCAGCCAATAGACCTTGCCACGGGTCGAGAAACACAACAGCGTCTGGTGACTGTTCGCAACGAACAGCTTGTCGATGAAATCCTCTTCCTTCATCCGGGTTGCCGACTTACCGCGGCCACCACGCCGTTGCGCCTGGTAGGTCCCCACCGGCTGCGTCTTCGCATAACCGCCGTGGGACAACGTGACCACCATGTCCTCTTCCGGAATCAGGTCTGCCAGGGTCAGGTCTACGCGATCATCGCGTATCCGTGTTCGGCGCTCGTCGCCGAACTGTTCGCGAACCTCGTCGAGTTCCTGCCGGATCACCTGCAGCAACCTTTCCGGGCGAACCAGGATGTCACAAAGATCTTCAATTTTATCTATTAAATCTTTGTATTCACTAACTATTTTTTCCTGCTCAAGACCTGTCAGACGGTGCAGGCGCAGATCCAGGATCGCCTGGGCCTGTACTTCCGAAAGACGGTACTGACCATCCTCGAGACCGAAATTGCCTGCCCCATCGCTCGGCTTTGTGGCATCTGCACCGGCGCGCTCCAGCATCTCGCTAACCATGCCCGGAGCCCAGGTTTTTGCCACAAGATTGGCCCTGGCTTCGGCCGGCGCACCGGACGCACGGATCAGGGCGATCACTTCATCGATATTGGCAAGCGCAACAGCCAGGCCTTCCAGAACATGCGCCCGGTTCCTCGCCTTCCGCAGTTCGAACAATGTTCGGCGGGTGACGACTTCGCGTCGATGACGGAGAAATGCTTCGAGGATCGTCTTCAGGTCAAGCAGTCGGGGCTGGCCGTCGACCAGCGCGACCATGTTGATCCCGAAGACTGTTTCCAGTGGTGTGTGCTTGTAGAGATTGTTCAGAACAACCTCGGGCATTTCGCCACGCCGCAGCTCGATGACGACCCGCATCCCGTCCTTGTCGGACTCGTCGCGCAACTCCGTAATGCCCTCGATCCGCTTCTCCCGGACGAGGTCTGCGATCTTCTCGAGCAGGCGTGCCTTGTTTACCTGGTATGGCAGCTCGGTCACGATGATCGCCTGCTTGCCACCGTCGCCGATATCCTCGGTTTCAGTGCGTGCCCTGACGTAAATCCGGCCGCGCCCTGTCCTGTAAGCCTCGTGGATACCCTGGGAGCCGTTGATGGTGGCCGCCGTCGGGAAGTCCGGACCCGGGATATATCCCATCAGGTCTTCGATGGTCAGATCGGGTTCATCGATCAGGGCGACACAGGCATCAACCACTTCCGCAAGATTATGCGGCGGGATGTTGGTCGCCATGCCAACTGCGATGCCGGCCGAACCGTTGACCAGCAGGTTCGGAACCCGTGTCGGCATAACCGACGGCTCGCTTTCGCTCTCGTCGTAATTGGCAACGAAATCGACGGTTTCCTTGTCGAGGTCAGACAGCAACTCGTGCGCGATTCGCGCCATCCTGACTTCGGTGTAACGCATCGCCGCAGCCGCATCACCATCGACGGACCCGAAATTGCCCTGGCCATCCACGAGCATGTACCGCATCGAGAACGGCTGGGCCAAGCGCACGATGGTGTCGTAAACCGCATTGTCACCGTGGGGATGATATTTACCGATGACGTCACCGACGACACGAGCCGATTTCTTATACGGCTTGTTGTAGTCGTTTCCGAGTTCCCGCATCGCGTAGAGAACGCGACGGTGGACCGGCTTGAGACCATCTCTGACGTCTGGGAGCGCCCTGCCGACGATCACGCTCATCGCGTAATCGAGATAGGACTGTTTCATCTCGTTTTCGAGACTGACGGGTACTACTTCGCTTGCAAATTCTGCCATCGCGGACTGGGTGCCCCTTGTCGCCGGTGAGGCGTTGACATGCTTCAAATAATAATTTGGACCGGCCCCTCGGCCGGGTGTCTGGGACACCCTCGGGAAGCCGGCCCTGCAAGGGCATTATCTTAACATATTCAGAGGTTTCGGAGGCATCCCCCGGGACCAGAAAATCAGCCCCCCGGCGACGGTCCGGAACGCGCCATCATCGCGGCGATACCGGCGGTATCCGGGCGCTCGACAACACCTTTCTCGGTCACTATCACGTCGATGCATCCTGCCGGTGTCACGTCGAACGCGGGATTGGCGATTTCGACGCCTTCGGGGGGCGTGTTACTACCAGTTGCCGACCAGATTTCGGCCTGCCCGCGCTCCTCTATCGGGATCCTGTCGCCATCCGGACATGCCAGGTCCAGGGTGCTCGTCGGCGCCACAACCATCACCCGCGCGCCGTGTTGCCTGGCAATGACCGCCAGGCTGTAGGTTCCTATCTTGTTGGCCACGTCACCATTTCGGGCTATCCGGTCGGCACCGACCACCAGCCATGAAGGGTGGCGACTCCGAAATAGCTGCGCCATGGCTGAGTCGGCGACCAGTGTCACGGGGATTCCGTCCCTGGACAGTTCCCATGCTGTCAGGCGGGAGCCTTGCAACCATGGCCGTGTTTCCCCCGCGAACACCCGTTTCAGCCGACCACTTTCCCAAGCTGACCTCGCGACGCCCAGCGCCGTTCCATAGCCGCCCGTCGCCAATGCCCCGGCATTGCAATGTGTCACGATCTCGGCCCCCTCCCCGAGGAGCTCGGATCCGATTCGACCCATCTCATGATTCATTGCGATATCTTCCCGCTGAATTGTGAGTGCCTCTTCCAGCACGGTCTCCTTTACTCCCGCATCGTCTTCGCCAATGCGCTCGGCAACTCGCTGTACCGCCCAGGCGAGATTGGCTGCGGTCGGGCGGGACGCGCGCAGACGGTCCAGATCGGCTTCGACCAGTTCACGCCAGTTCGAATCCTTGCCGGCATGCTGCCGAACAGACAACACCACGCCAAAAGCCGCCGCGATACCGATAGCAGGGGCTCCACGAACGACCATCTCTGAAATCGCGGACGCAACGTCGGCCGCAGAACGAAACTCGAGGTAGTGCTCATTTGCGGGCAGGGCACGCTGGTCAAGCATCACACAGTGGTCATCCTTCCAGAACACCGGTCGTATCGGTTGCAAGCTTCGTTTCCCAGGTTGTCCCATCAGTCGGTTACCCCATTCGCGTTGCAGGTTGGCATATCACGCATCGGATGACGTCGCGTTCCGAGTGTCTGCTCGCATACAATGCGAGCACTCTCGATCGGAGGCGCCGCGTAAGCAAGCATGGAGAAAGTCGACACACTGATCAACGCCCGATGGGTGGTGCCCGTCGAACCCGATTGTCGCAGCCGTGACGACTGGTCGGTCGCGATCCGCAATGGCCGTATCGTCGCCCTTGGAGCGCGTCAGGAGCTGTCAGAGCGCTTCGAGGCAGACGAAGTTGTCGAGAGGCCCGGTCATGCGATCGTTCCCGGTTTCATCAATGCACACACGCACTCGCCCATGACGCTGCTGCGCGGGATTGCGGACGACCTGCCTTTGATGGATTGGTTGCGCGGACACGTCTGGCCAGCCGAGCAGCAATGGGTCGGACCAGAGTTTGTTGCTGATGGCGCCGAGCTTGCGATCGCCGAGATGCTTCGCTCTGGCACCACCTGCTTCAGCGACATGTATTTCTTCCCGGACATCGTGGCCAGGACCGCTGCCAGGCTGGGCATCAGGGCATGTCCGGGCCTGATCGTGATCGATTTTCCAAGCGCATGGGCCGAAGACGCAGCCGGCTATCTGAGCAAGGGCCTGGCGGTTCGTGATGAGTACAAGAGCCACCCGCTGATTACCACTGCTTTTGCGCCGCACGCTCCGTATACGCTCAGCGATCATTCGTTGCTGAAGATCCGGCGATTGTCTGACGAGTTGGAGATCCCGGTGCATATCCATCTGCACGAGACAGCCGACGAGATCGAGCAGAGCATTGCGAAACACCACAAACGCCCGATCGAGCGACTCGACGAACTGGGGCTGTTATCGCCTTTGTTGCTCGCGGTCCATATGACCCAGCTGGAGGACCGCGAGATCGAGCTGATAGCGACGCGCGGTATCCATGTCATTCACTGCCCTGAATCCAACCTCAAGCTGGCCAGCGGTGCATGCCCGGTGCCTCGGCTGGTTGAGTGCGGCGTCAATGTTGCGCTGGGAACAGATGGCGCAGCAAGCAACAATGACCTCGACATGATGGGTGAGATGAAAAGCGCGGCCTTCCTGGCCAAACATGAAAATAGATCCGCCGCAGCGCTGACCGCACGCGACGTTCTAAGGATGGCGACAATCAATGGCGCCAAAACGCTGGGGCTATCTGACGAAACAGGTTCGCTGGTTAGCGGCAAGTGGGCGGACATCACTTGCATCGATCTGCAACGACTGAATACCCAGCCGGTGTATGACCCGGTTTCCCAGATCGTCTACGCGGCAGGTCGCGAACAGGTAACCGATGTATGGGTGGCCGGGCGCCACTTATTGTCCGACGGTGTATTGACGAAGATCGATGAAGCCGACCTGCTGGACAGAGCTGCTACCTGGGGCAGCAGGATCGCAGCGACCGATGCGACGGTGACAGCATGAGCAGCGTAGAGCCAGGCAAAGTAGCCGACAACGTCGATCGTCGGGAGATCGCCAAATTCGACGGCCTGGCGGCCCGGTGGTGGGATACGGAGGGTGACTTCAAGCCTCTCCACGACATTAATCCGGCGCGCCTGCAGTATGTCGATCACAAAGCCTCGCTCGCAGGCAAGCGTGTGCTGGATGTCGGCTGCGGCGGGGGGATACTCACCGAATCGATGAGCGAAGCCGGCGCAGACGCCTACGGCATCGACATGGCAGAGGCTCCATTGGCCGTCGCCCGCATCCACTCGAAACGCTCCGGCGTCAAGGTCGACTATCGGCAAGCTACCGCCGAGCAGCTGCTGGATGACGAGCCAGGCAGATTCGATATCGTCACGTGTTTAGAGATGCTCGAGCATGTGCCTGATCCGGGAGCAGTCGTTGCAGCCTGTGCAGGTCTCTTGAAACCCGGTGGGCACGCATTCTTCTCGACGATCAATCGCAACCCCAAGTCTTTCCTCATGGCGATCGTCGGTGCCGAGTACGTGTTGGGACTGTTGCCAAAAGGCACGCATGAGTATGCAAAGCTGATCCGCCCCTCCGAACTCGATCGCTGGATTCGGAGCGCCGACCTGGATCTGAAGGATATTTCCGGCATGCACTACAACCCGCTGCTCAGGACCTGCTCGATCGGCGGTAACGTCCATGTGAATTACCTGGTCCACGCGATCAAGCCAAATGACGATGCCTGATCAGATCAACGCTGTGCTGCTCGACCTGGACGGCACACTGGCCGATACGGCGCCCGATCTGGCAGGGGCACTGAATGACCTGCTGGTCGCCGAAGGTCGTGAAATCCTGGCGTTCGAGTCCATCCGTCCTTTCGTCTCTTATGGATCCCCACGGCTCGTGCGCCTCGGCTTCGGTGAAGATCTCGTCGAGTATGAATTCGAGAGACTGAAGAGTGCGTTTCTCGATCTTTATCGCGCCCGCATCTGCGAGCATTCCTGTCTTTTTCCAGGGATAGACGAATGCCTCCGGGCATTCGAAGAAAATGGCCTCGGATGGGGCGTCGTCACTAACAAGCCGGGCTGGCTGACTGAACCACTCATGGTTGAGCTTGGGCTGAGCGAGCGTGCCGGCAGCATAGTCAGCGGAGACACATTGAGTCGCCGCAAGCCACACCCCGCCCCCCTGATCAAAGCGGCCGCGGATCTGGATACGGCGGCCGATCAATGCGCGTATATTGGGGACGCACAACGCGACATAGAAGCGGGGCTGGCTGCGGGTATGTACACGATGGCCGTATCGTGGGGCTACATCCCGGCGGACGAGAATATCGGTGACTGGGATGCACACCGGATACTGGAACATCCCGAGGAGATCCTCGAGTGCGTGCTGGGCGCGTGAAAGGGAATTGAATGGACTGGCAGACGCTGATTGATGGATTGGACCTGAGACTGATTGGAGCCGCTGCAGGCGGATTGGTTTTCGGCATCTTGGCGACCGCAATCTGGGCCATGCGCAAGGTCGGGAAGTTACGCACCCGGATCGCCGTTGCCGAAACGACATTCCGTAATCAGGAGGCGATCGAGGCTGAACGCGTCAAGACGATCGAACGAGCCCAGGCGGAACTCAGTCATACCTTTGGCGAGTTGGCGCGCGAATCACTACGCGATAGCAGCCAGTCTTTCCTGACGCTCGCCGAAGAACATCTCGGCAAACACCAGGAGAAGGCTGCCGGCAATCTCAAAGAGCGCGAAAAAGCGATCGAGACGATGATCGATCCGATTCGCAAAGCTCTGCAGGACTCCGCAAAGCAGATTGCCGACGTCGAAAAGGAACGCAAGGAAGCTTACGGGAGCATTCAGCAACAGTTGAAATCCATGGGCGAGTCCCAGCACCTGCTACAGACGGAGACACGCAACCTCGTCAACGCACTGCGACGCCCGGAAGTACGTGGCCAATGGGGCGAAATCACTCTGCGTAGACTCACCGAGCTCGCCGGCATGGTCGAGCACTGCGATTTCTTCGAACAGGAGAATGTCGACACGGACGAAGGCCGGATGAGGCCTGACATGATCGTCAGGCTACCGAACGGAAGAGAGCTGATCGTGGACGTAAAGACGCCGCTAGATGCCTATATCTCGGCGATGGAGGCCAGCGACGAGGCGTCCCAGGAGACACATCTGCGACGACACGCTGACAATGTCAAAAAGCGAGTGCGTGAATTGTCGTTGAAGGCATACTGGTCGCAATTCAAAGATAGCCCGGAATTCGTCATTCTCTTTATCCCCGGCGATCAGTTCCTGTCGGCGGCGCTCAAGCGTCACCCCGATCTGCTGGAAGACGCCTTGCACAAGAAGGTGATCCTGGCGACACCAACAAGCCTGGTCGCTCTGCTCAAGGCAGTCGCCTATGGATGGCGACAGGTAGCGCTGGAAGAAAATGCGCTTCGGGTGCAGTCACTCGGCGAAGAACTCTACAAGAGACTGACGACTTTCACAGGACACCTTTCGAAGCTGGGCCAACGACTGGGTTCCAGTGTCGATTTTTACAACCAGGCGGTCGGCTCGCTGGAACGAAGCGTACTTCCAGGTGCACGGAAGTTTGCGGAGTTGGGTGTCACTGCAAAAGAGAAGATCGATGAACTACCCCCGGTTGAGAAAGCGCCTCGGGATGTCAGTGTGCTGTCATCGGAGACCGAGCCTGATACCGAGGAACTGCAGCGCGATGAGGCATCGCACTAGCGTAGGGCGATATTCCCAGGCACTGCTGCGAACGACCGGGAGTTATTCATGAATGTACAGAAGGTGTCGGAATTCGATGCCAGGCCCGGCCTGCTGAGCGGTCGTGTCATTCTGATTACGGGGGCCGGTGACGGTATCGGCGCCGCCCTTGCCATTGCGGCGGCCGAACTCGGCGCGACACTCATCCTGCTGGGACGTACGAAGGTCAAGCTGGAAACCTTATACGATCAGATCATCGCCACGGGTGCTCCTCGGCCGGGAATTTTCGTCATGGACCTGGAGCAATCCGGTGCCGAACAGTGCGAGCAACTTTACGAAGCCATCGACGAGACCTACGGACATCTGGACGGGCTGGTGCACAACGCCGGAATTCTCGGCGACCGTACGCCGATCGAGCATTTCGACGTACTGACCTGGCAGCGTGTGATGCATGTGAACGTGACGGCAGCTTTCATCCTTACACGCACCCTCTTCCCATTGCTGCGAAAGTCTGAGGACGCGTCAATCGTCTTCACATCGAGTGGCGTCGGCCGCACAGGAAAGGCGTTCTGGGGCGCATACGCGGTCTCGAAATTTGCGACGGAAGGATTGATGCAGGTCCTGGCCAACGAACTGGGCGAGGATCTTCCCATTCGCGCGAATGCCATCAACCCGGGACCGACGCGAACTGCCATGCGCGGTCAGGCCTATCCGGCGGAGAACCCTGACAACCTGGTCACGCCGGAGGACGTCCTCGGGACATACCTGTATTTACTGGGGCCGGATAGCCGCGGCGTAAGCGGTGTCAGTTTCGATGCGCAGTAGCTGCGACGGGCAAAGCGCCAGACGCGTGAAATCGACAACGCGGCGCGAGGACACACTGATCGCATAGCGGCTCCTGTTTCTTGCAGGCGCGCTTGCCGTGTTCAACCAGTAAGGCGTGCAATTCGTTGAATGCGTCTGCATCGAGGTTGGATTGTGACTCGATAGCCTGTCGCGTCAGTTCATAGTCAGACACTCTTGCCCGATCAACGAAACCGGTCCGCCCCAGGATGCGCCTTGCATAAGCATCAGCGACGAAAAGCGGTCGCTGCAGCGCATACAGCAAGATACAGTCTGCGGTTTCCGGACCGACGCCGTTCAATTCCAACATCGAGCGCCGCAGCTCCCATGTATCGCGACTGTCCAATGCGTCGAACCCTCCCTCAAGGATCAGCCAGCGACAAAAACGCTTGATCCGGGCAGCCTTTTGGCGATAGAACCCCGACGGACGCAGGGCCTCTTCGATCTCAACGGCAGGATGGTCGACGATGGCCTCGGCATCCAGGAGGTCACGCCGGCGTAGTTCATCGATCGCACGGGCCGAATTCAGCCAGCTCGTGTTCTGTACCAGGATTGCGCCGACTGCCATTTCCAGTCGCGAATCCGCCGGCCACCATCCCTGCGGACCGTACTGGTTCAACAAGGTGCTCAACAGGTACCCGGCGATCGTTCGATCCATGCGACTGCCTGCCCCGCGCTCCCGACCGTTTCAGTGGCGCCTTTTTCGGGGCGATTTTCCGCTTCCGTCGCTGATCCGATCCGTGAGTCTTGGCAACTTCAGGCCGGCGGCCGTGTACAGCGATTTGGCCTCATCGAATCCAAGATCGCGAAATCGCCCCTGCTTCAATCCACGGCCGAGTACCACCGGTCCATACGCTGTTCGAACGAGGCGACTGACTCGCAGGCCGACCGCCTCCCAGAGCCTCCGGACCTCTCGATTGCGCCCTTCCTTGAGAGTCACGGTGTACCAGCGATTACGGCCGCCGCCGCCACCAAAGACGACACTCTCGAACCTGGCTGGTCCGTCATCGAGCTCGACACCGCTGGTTAGCTTCTCGATATCCTCTTCAGTCGGTGTGCCGAGTATCCGCGACGAGTATTCCCGGACAAACTCACCGGATGGGTGCATCAAGGCGTTCGCCAATTCACCGTCCGTGGTAAAGATCAACAAGCCGGATGTGTTCAGATCCAGGCGGCCGACCGAAATCCATCTTGCGCCCCGTAACCGCGGCAAATGGTCAAACACCGTCGGACGTCCTTGCGGATCGTCCCGCGTGGTTACCTCGCCGGCAGGCTTGTTGTAGGCGATCAGCCGGACCGGCGCCACGCTTCCGCTCAAGCTCAGGAGGCGTCCGTCGAGCTTTACCTTCTCGCGACCGGTAATCAACTGGCCGAGCGTCGCTTTCTTGCCGTCGACCTGAATTCGACCCTCTTCGATCCAACGCTCGATCTGGCGCCTGGAGCCAACGCCACCGGTGGCGAGGACTTTGTGGATCCGGCCCGGCTCTTTGCTAGTCGCGGGTGACAGCTTCCCGGTCTTGATGGGCTTCTGCGTTCTCGGCACCGGATTCAACCTCTGTCTCAACGTCATTATCGAGTTCATCGGAGTCGTCGGTAGACGTCGTTGCGACAACTTTCAGATGGCTTTCGGTTTCCACCAGCGCCACCTCGGTATCCTCCGGCTGCTCTTCTGGATCGCGGTCCGTTTCTCCAGCAGCTTCTTCGGTCGAAAAATCGAGTTCGACGTTGATGCTATCGAAGTCCCTTAGCTCAGCCAGGGTGGGCAGCTCGTCCAGCTTCTTCAGTCCGAAATAGTCCAGGAAGTCTTTGGTCGTTCCAAACATCGCCGGCCTCCCTGGCACGTCGCGATGCCCCAGCACCCGGATCCAGCCACGCTCAAGCAATGTCCGAACGATGTTCGAGCTGACGCTGACACCCCGAACTTCCTCGATCTCACCCCTGGTGATCGGTTGGCGATTAGCGATCAGTGCCAATGTCTCCATCAGGGCACGTGAATAGCGCGGCGGCTTTTCCTGCCAAAGCCGGGATAGCCACTCGCTCATTTCCTGTCGGACCTGGATTCTGTAGCCACTGGCGACTTCAATCAGCTCGATGCCCCTTCCTTCGTAGTGTTCACGGAGCTCAGAGACTGCATCACGGATCTGGCCGCGTTCCGGCCGGCCCTCTTCACCGAACAACGACAACAAGCCGTCCACATTGAGCGGCCTGCGGGCAACCATCAATGCACCTTCGACGATATTTCTAATCTGGTCGGTATTCATCGGGTCAGTCATTCTCCAGGATCATTGTTCCGACGCCTCGGATTCGTCCACCGGGATCGCCTCGAGATCCTCAGGTTCCGACGGTCCTTCATCGCGGGCCGCCGCACCCTTCACGTGAATCGGCGCGAAGGGCTCCGCCTGGACAAGCTCCAGCAGCGATTCACGCAACAACTCGAGCACGGCGAGGAAAGTGACAACGACGCCGAGACGTCCCTCCGCCGGATCGAATAGTGATGTGAATTCAGCAAACTCGTTGTCGCGCAGGTTCGTCAGGACATCCGACATGCGCTGCCGAACTGACAATGGCTCCATCTGGACGTGATGATGGGCGTACATGTCCGAGCGCGCCAGCACCTCGCGAAAACTCACGAGCAACTCTTTGAGCGTTACTTCGGGCAACATCCGGACAATCTTACGCTCGCACATTTCGATCTCTGTCTGTGCGAAATCGCGCTCCATCCTTGGCAGGGTATCCAGATCCTCAGCGGCCTTCTTATAACGCTCGTACTCCTGCAGGCGCCGTACCAATTCCGCTCGCGGATCGTCCTCGTCACTATCATCGGACACAGGCCGCGGCAGCAGCATGCGCGACTTGATCTCCGCCAGCATCGCGGCCATCACGAGATATTCGCCTGCGAGTTCGAGTTGCAACTCGTTCATCAAGTCGATATAGCCGACGTATTGCTGCGTAATCTGCGCGATAGGAATATCGAGAATGTCCAGGTTTTGCCGTTTGATCAGATACAGCAACAGATCCAGCGGGCCCTCGAAGGCCTCCAGAAATACCTCCAGTGCGTCCGGCGGTATGTAAAGATCTTCAGGCAGTTGGGTGATCGGTTCACCCTCAACCATGGCAAACGGCAGATCCGGCTGCTTGGGATGATCCGAGACAGCGGTCGGCGCCGCATCCACCGTCGCCTCTTCCGGCTCGGGTTGCGACTGCACCGTCATGCTTTCGTCAACAGTCATTCCAGCCCCATGACCTCTCTGACATCATCAATCGTCTCGCGTGCGGAATCCCTGGCCCTGTCGCGACCCTCATTCAGGATCGCCTTGATCGCACCCGGATTCTCCTCGTAGGGGCGCGCCCGTTCGCGGATCGGTGCGAGTTCCCCCAGCACAGCTTCGATCACCGGTTTCTTGCACTCGACGCAACCAATCCCGGCCGACTTGCACCCCTCCGTCACCCACTGACGAGTGTCCTCGTCAGAATAGATCTTGTGAAACTCCCAGACCGGACATTTCTCCGGGTCACCGGGATCCGTTCGCCGGATGCGGGCCGGGTCCGTCTGCATGGTTCGCAACTTCTTTTCAATGGAGTCCGGATCTTCCCGCAGTCCGATTGTGTTGCTGTAGGACTTGGACATCTTCTGGCCGTCCAGTCCCGGCACCTTCGCCATCGGCGTCAACAGCGCCTCTGGTTCGACAAGGATACTCCTGCCGGTACCTTCAAGGTATCCGAGAAGGCGGTCCCGATCCGCTACGGTCAGACGGGGACTGGCAAGAACGATCGAGCGCCCCCGTTCCAGGGCCTCGGCATCGCCCTTCTCCTGGTAACTCTTGCGGGCGGCAGCGTACTCCGCTCTGTTGCTCTCTCCCAGGTGTCTCAGTGCCCGCTTCGCCTTTTGTTCGAAACCCTCTTCGCGCCCATAGACATGATTGAAGCGGCGCGCCACCTCCCTGGTCATCTCCACATGGGCAACCTGGTCCTCACCAACCGGTACATACCGCCCCCGGTACATAAGGATATCGGCGCTCTGCAGAAGCGGATAACCGAGAAAGCCATACGTCGCAAGATCACGCTCTTTCAGTTTCTCCTGCTGGTCCTTGTAGCTCGGCACGCGCTCCAGCCAGCCCAGCGGTGTGATCATCGACAGCAACAAGTGCAACTCAGCGTGCTCGATTACGTCGGATTGCAGGAACACGGTCGCGGAAGCTGGATTGATACCTATGGCCAGCCAGTCGATCACCATTTCCCGGATATGCTCCTGGATATGAGACGGGTCATCATAGTGGGTCGTTAGCGCATGCCAGTCGGCGACAAAGAAGAAGCACTCGTATTGGAACTGCAGCTCTGCCCAGTTCTTCAACACACCATGATAGTGTCCAAGGTGCATGCTGCCTGTTGGCCGCATACCGGAAACGACTCGGTTGCCGACGTTTATCGAAGCGCTCAAGTAAATCCCCTTTCTAGAATCCTGCCAGCGACAAAACGAAATACCTGACGATCCCGATCAAGGGGCCGAGCACCTTCCACAGGACGCCGGTGAAGATCAGCGCCAGGATGATAATAAGACCGTAGGGCTCGATGCGCTCGAAAACCATCGCCTGCTTTGGCGGCAGCAACCCTGCCAGAACTCGCCCGCCGTCAAGTGGAGGTAATGGCAGCAGATTGAAGACGCACAACACGATGTTGATCATCACGCCGATCTGGGCCATTGCGAGGAAATACACCGCGGTGTTCCCCTGCAAACCCAACCACGAGACGAGTTGGGCGAACAGGGCCCAGGCAACCGCCATCAGGAAGTTCGAGGCCGGACCCGCTGCGGCCACAAATATCATGTCGCGACGCGGATTCTTGAGGTTCCGGACACCGATCGGTACCGGCTTGGCCCATCCAAACAGAAAACCGCTGAATACCAGCATGATTCCCGGCACGATGATCGTTCCCACCGGATCAATATGCTTCAGGGGATTGATGGTCAAGCGCCCCATCATCTCGGCCGTGCGGTCACCGAACCGGCGCGCGGTCCAGCCGTGCGCCACCTCGTGGAGGGTGATGGCGAACAGGACGGGGATGATCGCGACGGCGATCTTCTGGGCAGTGCTCAACTCAAGCATCGGGCTAGTATACGGGTCCTTTTCTCTCAGGCGCTCAGCAGATGCCGGACGTCCCCCATCCCGGCCCTCACGACCTCGGGTGCTGGCCCGACGAGATTGATGACGCTGGTGGGATCCGCGCCACCAGTTCGACCATCGATAACGAGATCGACCTCTGACCCGACTGCGTCGAGAATCTCATACGGTTCGACAAATGGCCCATCCATGCCGGGCAGTTCCATCGTCGTGCTCAGTAGCGGCTCGCCAAGCTCCTCGAGCAAGGCCATCAGGATCGGATGTGTGGGCACCCTGAGTCCGACG